>Ga0209700_100568_pt1 | contig 71031 bp, 26 predicted proteins | sample SiratroredBW_FD_187528 | JGI IMG/M metagenome (GOLD analysis project Ga0209700, IMG submission 187528) | Root nodule microbial communities of legume samples collected from California, USA - Siratro red BW (SPAdes) (version 2) | ecosystem: Host-associated > Plants > Roots > Nodule | place: USA... | reverse complement strand
TATATATATATATATATATATATATATATATATATATATATATAAACACACGCACATATATTAAAAGGAGGAGGCAAAGGGATGGATTATAATCTTGAAAGGATTTAAACATAATAATGATTCACTCTTTTACCATAAACAAAAATAAATAAGCCATAATTGAGAGTCTGGTGGTGTGCATTCAAATTTTTAAGTCTTCCGTCAAACAAGATAAACTCCTAGACAACGAAGCCAAAGATTTCTCAGGATTAAATGTCATCATCGTTGTGAATTCCAGAGCAAGGCAACACCAGAAACCTGTAGCTATAATCATTCATTGAACAACCACAATAACCAACACTTACCATAACCATCCGCATACAATAGGATGATTTGGAGAATAAACAAATACATCATAACACAAATACCCAAAATTTCTAGCAATGACTGACTAGAGTTCCCCAATATTTGCTAGAAAGCGTAACATTGAGTGACTGAATTCATTATTAAATAATAGAATGGCAATTGGCATATCAGTTCAGACCCAAAACTCAGACAATTGCTACTTGAGTTAGCAAAATAACAAATAGCACTCAGGCTTGATTACACAATAGAATAACATACTCAGGATAAACAGGTAACATTTCAACATGCAAGCACAGAAACAAAGAAATCAACTGCATGGAGAGTACTAAATACCACAAATCCATTTACAGTGCAATGGAGGAATATGCCCAAAATGAAATGAACTACCTTTGCTTCGCCCTAGCAGATTTAAAAAGTTGCACAAAACAAAAGTAGCAGGCAACTCAGAGCAGGATAGCCTATCAATTCACTTCCATTTACTCAATTACACATAACATTTATCAACCTACGAATTTGATGAGTGTCAAACCCCAGAAAAGAACCCAACTTCTCGAAGCAAACAGTACTTATTCTATTCAGTTCTCCTGTGAAGCCAATTGGCAAACTAGAAATTAAAAATATATCTAGCATAATATAGTCAACAAAAAAAGGGGGGAGGGGGAACATCCTAAAAAGGGTTTTCAGCAGCCTCATGTTCATGGTCATTGTTCTTCTCATTAGCCGGCTTCTCTTGATTTAGCACACGTCCAGTGAGAGCATCAACAGAGCGAGTATCACGTGCTCCACCTTTACGCCCCATTGCTACCATAGGTGGTGGAGGCAGTATTCCAGCTCTGAATAGAAGCCGTTCCACAGGCTCTGAAGGCTGAGCTCCAACAGAAAGCCAATACCTAAACAAGAACAAAAAAAAATCACTATCAGGAAATAAAATGACAAGAGCTTCCTCATTTCTGTAAACAAGAAAAGACCCTAGTGAATAAATTTTTAAAAGGAACAACATAGGATATTCATACAACCAGAAATTTCTATTTCTTCCTCGGATACAACTAAATTAACTCTAATTAGGACATGATAAGGTAAATTTCTTATAACCACTTCTAGGAGATGAGAACAAAAAAAAAATGTATCTCCATAAACTAAACCAAGCTTATATACAAGCTGAAAATATAATCTTAAAAGGGAACTTCTATGATTTAGCTTATTTAATTATAATTATTGAAATACGAATCACTTACTTGACCCTTTCGAAGTTGAGACCCATTCTCTTGCCACCATCTTGAACTGAGAGGAAACAACACAAACGATAACATCGATTATAGGCAAGAATGTAACGAATCCCTTGTGGGTATTCGGAAAAACATAATCTTTGGGCATTAGAAAAGAGCACGATAAAAGGGGAATTGTGAGAACCTGGTAAGGGATTGTAGTAACCGAGAACTTCGAGGTGTTTGCCATCTCTGGGAGATCTGCTATCGGCAGCCATGACCCGATAGAAGGGTTTGTTCTTGCATCCGAACCGGGAGAGCCGAATCCTCACCACCATTTTCAGAGCCAAAGGAATAATAGGGTTCTGGGTTTAGTCGCAGAAGAACCACACTTTCTTCTGCATCTATGTCTGGTACTTCAATCTCAACACTATTTTTTTTTTTTTTTCGAACTGAACGACGACGCATCGGGCTTCTGATACTCACATTGTGGAACTTTTATCATTTTATTGGATAAAATAATTTCTTTATTTCAAAATAACAATTAATGGTAGAATAAGAGTTAAAAAAAGATGTTTTAGGTTAAATTTGTATAAATAAAGTATTTTATTAAGTTAAATTGAAATTTCAGTTTGCTTTATTTTTTTTTTCATTTTGGTGTTTGTGATCTTTTTCATCATTTTAGTCCCTTTTTTAGATATGTAATTTCAATCTCATCTTTAATTTGCATACCTTTTATATTTTAATTTTACTGAATGGATATGTTAAGTTTAAGATTCAATCGGACCATAATATACAAAATTAAATTAGACTAAACTAATAGAGTTTTTAAAATATGAAAAAGCTAAAATAAAAAAAGGAGTAAAGAATTAAAATCAGGATCAAAATTAAAACACAGAGTGAAAACATAATTTATTTTATTTTTTAATTGATATAACATAAGACTAATATTTTTAAATGAAAGAACTAGCGTTTAAAAAAAATACTTTCCTTTTTATGGCTAAGATGAGTGGTGTCTAATATTTCGACAAAATATTAAAATTCAAATAAAATAAATAAATCATTTTTTAGGGTTTTAAAAAGGTTAGCAATTACCTATAAAATGTTTTTGAATGACTTCTAAATCGTGTGTTCTATCCGACCTCGTAAATCTAAAGATAAATAAGAGATTTTATAAAATTTAGAAAGATGAATTTTCTGAAACAAAATAAGCATGAGTTTGTTTTATATTATATAATTTTAAAAACTTTTGAATAATAAAATATTTATTTTCTATCTAAATTCTGAACTTATACAATATGTCAGTGCGTATTTTGAAATTCATATATGACTATTACATATATGAGTGTTACCTACAAGTGCGTTACATGTATACTTTTTTTTTTGAAAAATCATAGATAAGTTAACGTTGTACCAACAAATCTTTTATTACCTAAAAATTTTGATAGTAAATAATACTGATTTTCTTATAATATATTTATTTAAAAAATATATTTATAAATACTAAAATTAAAAGATAACATATTTAAAAGAACTCAAGTAAAAAAACAACACATTTATAACTCAAAACTCATGAACATCACTGCTTCTGAAATGAATGGATTGATTTATAGTTATAAATTATCAGTTGCTTACAAGAAAATTCAAGAGCCATGTTGGAACATATCTCATATTATTAACTATCTCTTAGGTGCATTCAATTTGCATCCACATCACATTCATCAAGGTTTGCTTGGTTATAGAGTTAATGCAACTTTCAATAGGGAGTTCTCTAAATGCATGAACATGGTTATAAGCCAAATAACAACTCTCGTTTAAAAGCTTTTAAAAACTATTAACTACAACTCTCTATAATCATAAGGTTAGGTTTGTATTCATGGATGTTAGACAACTTTTTTAAAATATGTTTATAGATAAAAATAAGAAAATATGAAATAATCATTTTTTATAGATCAAAACTAACATGCATAATGGAAGTATTTTTCTTTTTAAAGATAAAAGAAATGAAATGTAGATTAATATAAACTGAATGTGATAATCTTATGGAAAATTATTTGAGTTCATGTAGAAAGTGATGCTTTATTGGAAATTATTTGAGAACCTTTTCCATTGTTAAGGCAAAACCTTTTGGCTTTTTAGATTCAAATTTATTTGAAATGGTGGACTTAAATGATTTGCTTTCACACTTCAACATTGTGAACTAACCTTATAATTGTCACGCTTTTTTATTTGAATGTCTCTACACGGTTCAGTTTGGGAAACGAAGTTATCTCACTACAACGATCAAGCATATACCAAATTTCCGTAATTAATTCATCATTATAATATTAGATCGATTATATCCACGGATACATTAACCTCTTCTCTTCTTTCTCCTCAATGAAATCAACAGCAATTATATTAATTACAAATAATAATAACACAGTCCCTTTTGCCAGAGTTATTTTCCTTGGCTCAACCTATAAATCTATGATGACAGTTGAAAAATAATGCAGAACAGGTGCAAATTAATAATCTGACAGACACTGGTTTCATATCAGAGAGAAAGAAGCAGCATGGTCACACTGATAAAAGCAAGACATGTGAAGAAGCTGGTGAATCAGAGAGGAACTTGTAACACAAATAGAGATAGTTGCATCAGTTTATGTTCAACCACTTTTCACACATGATCATAAATTATACTTTAATATTATCATAACATAAATGTGGAGTGATTCATAACACACATAAATGTGTTCCTGAAACAATAAATTACTGGAGTGACATATTTCTTCAAGTCTTTATTGTCTGCGTGATATTTTATTATGATTATAATACCAAAAAAGCAAAATTAAACCCTCTGTTTATATATATTGAAGGAGAACAAAATACCTTATCACTTTAGATGGTGTGAAAAGTAAGTGAAAAGGAGGGAGAAAAATTTGAAATTTAAATTAGAAACGCTAATGAAAAGAAAATTTTGTTTTTCCTATATTCTTTTTCTATTTTCTTTCCTTTTAACTAAAAATACATAAATGGACAGAAATGTGTTACTTCTGTTAACAATGGATACTAAAATATACTGAAATCTAGAACATGTGCAAGTAAAAGAACAACCTTATAAATGTAAACCTCCACAAGCTTGTCATTTGAATCTGGCAGAGAGACTAAAGTACAATTTACAACATCTATCAGCGTCTGTGTCTCGGTTTACAATTGTACTAAGTTTCTGTCTCCAATGGCCACATCGGTGAAGAACAACTTCTTGAACCATGCACTGGCTTCCAATCTCCAACAAGCACTGATCCGAAGGAGGGAAAGTGTGCAGGAACAGCACCACAGCAAAGCCAAGGAACCAAACAAGGCTTCTTCAAAACCTGTGGTACTAGTCACCAATGGTGAAGGCATAGACTCTCCTGGTCTCACATTCCTCGTCGAGGCACTCCTTCGTGATGCTCTTCTTGATGTCCATGTCTGCGCCCCACAATCGTAAGTTTCCTCAAGACATGATTTCTCGTGAGTTTAAGTTGTTCCAATGTGTGGATCATGGAAAAACTTCAACTGGGGTGGGTTGATTTAAGCCTTGAAGCTCTTGACAATGGTTTTTCGTAAATTTAAGTCGTTCCAATGTGAGGGTCATGCCAAAACTTCAATTGGGGTTAGTTGGTTTGAGGATCTTTACAATGGGATTTTGCTGATGCAGGGATAGATCGGTGTGTGGTCACTCGGTTACCACTGGGGAGACACTAGCTGTGTGTTCAGCACAAGTTGGTGGTGCCAATGCCTATGAAGTGTCAGGTAGTTTCACACTTTTGGTTATGAACAAAATTTAGATGCCAATCTTTTTAAGTGTTTTGGTGTTGTTTTTTGTATTCGAGTCTTAGTTCAGTAGTTGACATACTGAAGATTTTCGTTAAATGTCAAATAGATTATTGAGTTGTAATCTGACTAAAAACAATTCTAAAATTACTTTAAAATTGCACGTGAGTTTTGTACTTAAAAATGCAAGGTGTTTGATTTTTTTTTCTACTTCTATGTCAGGAACCCCAGCAGACTGTGTCTCTTTGGCTTTATCCGGGGCATTGTTTTCTTGGTCAAAACCTGTTTTGGTAGGTACTGGTGCTATGCACAAAATCTATCATCAAATATAAAATACATATACAGTGTTTCCACCACCATTTTAATTGCATTACTCTCAAACCAGGTAATTAGTGGACTAAACAAAGGAGCAACTTGTGGTTATGACACGTAAGTGTATGATGAGCTCATCTTTTGGTATCTTATAGTTCAATTTGGAAAAGCAATCGACTTGCTTTTAGGGATATACAACTCTATTTTTGCTTTCTAATTTAGCTTTCAAAATTTGGTATTTTATATTGGTGGTTTTACTGATGTAGGTTGTACTCTGGAGCTGTTGCTGGAGCTAGAGAGGCAATGATTTGTGGTGTGCCTTCTCTTTGTGTATCATTGAACTGGTATATGTCATGCATTCTCATTTTTCTATTCTCCTTTGTCCCTCCAATGATCATATGAACTGTGTTATGCAATGTATTGCAGGGAAAAGAATGTGAGTTGTGAAAGTGATTTGAAGGATGCAGTTACGGTATGTCTGCCATTAATTCATGCAGCCATAAGTGATATACAGAAAGGGATTTTCCCCAAAAATTGCTTCCTCAATATAGGAATCCCAAGCTGTCCTCTTAAAAATAAGGTAAAATATTAAAATTTTCGTGTAAGTTAAAATCAACTCTTGTTCTTCAACTTTTAGAGAGGTTAACTGATATAGATTGTTTTTAACTTATCAGAGACGCTTGATTAGTTTTACTAATTTATTTCCTCTTCTGTAAGTGTTTGATGAAAAGTTTATCTTAACTGAATCATGTCACATTTAGTTAGACATTGTGTTTTCCAATACATTTTGTGAATAGGGTGTCAAAGTGACAAGGCAAAGTTCAAATAGAGCTTCTTTAAATTGGCAAGCTGTGTCAACAAATAGGAACCCTTCTGCAGGCCATTACATGTCAAACCAGCAAAGTCTTGGAATCATGTTAGCAAAACTAGGACGAGATGCCTCTGCTGCTGTAAGACTATCTCATCCAATCACATAGCTTAATGAATTTATGTTTCAACAGCTAGTTTTCTTCTTCATAGGAACATTCTTTCATTCTCTCATTTTTCAATGGAACTTGCTTTGTGTAAAACTCTTCAGGCAGCAGCTCGTCGTCTAAACTCAAACCGCAAGAACACAGAGATTGAATCAATTGGTGTTGCTGGGAAATTCAGTTCTCAACAAAGCATAAAGAAATACTTCAGAATGGAGGTACCATTAACATGACTTGCTGAGAAAACAAACATGGTTCTCACTTGAATCTAGTTTGAATTTGGTGCAATGAGGATTGATAAAATCACACTTTTGAAAATATGTTCTTCTTCATGTTTATGCTTCTTTTCATTTGCTCTAGTATGACAACAAATTGCATTCATGGCCTGAATTCTCATTTGCAGTTAACAGAAAAAGGGCAGCAGAATAAGGAGGATGATTTAGACTCTAGAGCACTTGAAGAGGGATTTGTGAGTGACAATTCTGTGTTTTCTACCTACCCTATGCTTGTTTTTTTGGGTGCATTGGTGGGAACTAAGCATTCTATATTATTATGCTAATTTGTGCCATTTTTTCCTTTTTGGAATGACAAAACAGGTTACTGTCACCCCTTTGTGTTTATATGAAAATGGTTACATGGAAATTCAATCATCATTCTCCAGCTGGTCAGCTATTGGACTCAGTGGTGATCAATGAGGTGATCAATGAGCCTAGCTGCTATCTCTGTGTGGTGTTAATTGTAGAGCAATTTGCATTGTAATTCTGGCAATTTGAAAGTGCGAGTAATGCTTCACAAGTTTGATATTGTGAGATCTTGGAAAGTATATCTATCCAGTGGCGGCTCAAGACTTTAAGAGGCCTAAAGAAAACAAAAAAATTGAGGCCTTTTTTAAATTAATAAAATAATTAAAATTATGATATTTTTATTTAAAATTTATTTTTCAAGCTTTTTGTGATGTAAAATTATCTATTAAATTATCATAATTAATTTTATTTAAAAAATCTTTTTTAATAGACAATAAAGTTAATCCCTTTAATCTTTGTTTTGTTAAGACATTGTTGATCTTAAATAAGATTTTATTAGTTTAAATTTTGAAAAACTCCTTTCAGCAGAAACAACTGATACTGAAATTGTTAACCGCTGAAGCAACCGATACTGAAATTGTTAACATTATTCTATATGCATTTGGAAAAGAATTTATTCTTTTTATATAATTAAGAATGTCATTTGGTTTATCATTTTCCAATCCTATAATCTCTTTTAAGATATTTAATTAGGAAAATAAATCTAAGCCATCAAGATCCAATAAATTATCATGTTTTAAATACTTTTCAAGGTTTAGGCATTTTTCTTTCAAAAGTACACAACCTAGTAACTTTAAATTTTTAATACTAAATAAAAAAACCAAAAATATCTTTATATATTTTAAATTGTTCAAATTTATTTTAGAGTGTGGTAATTGGTTTATCTACAATATATAAAAAATAATCAATTCTAAATGACTCTTGAGGTGATTTAATAACTTCATTCTCAATATTTTCATCAAATAAAAGAAATTTGAAATTGAAAACAAGTTGAAATAATATTATGGAAGGAACAAAGGGATAGAGAAATAAAGGAATAAGTGAAGAAAGAAGGAGAGAAGTGGAAAAGTCATACAATGAGAGGACATATATAAAGAGATGATATCAATTAATTGGAATATTGGGAAGAGATAAATTATAAAGTTTTGATAGGAAAGATTCCTTGACTGCTGAATTTTTTTAAATATTATTAATTTATTAGAACAAAGTTTCAAGAATATTATTCATTAAATAGTATTTATAGTACTAATATAAAGTCATTAAAAATATTTATAGCACCAATGTAAACATAAAGTCAGTTAAAATATTTAAATTTTAATTAAAATTTTGTTAGTATAATTTTTAAATTAAATATTTTTTATTTTATAATAATATGTGAGTATTAAATTTTTTGAGGCCTTGAAGTCTAGAGCATATTAAATTTTTTTGAGGCCTTTGTAGTCTTAGGCCTAAAGCATATTAATTTTTTTGAGGCCTTTGAGACCTTGAAGCCTAAAGCGGTTGCTTTATCTGTCTTACCCATTCAGCCATCCCTGTATGTATCATTGGCCAAATTCTATCTCATTAACTTAATCTATATATTCCAAGTCCACAGAAATAAAATTCAGTTATTTACTTATGACAGAACAGAACAATATGCACATCTTGCCATTGAGAGAATTCAGAGGCTACAAAAATGTTTCACCAAAAACTTGATGCATGACTACGTAGATTTCACTCATAAATAAAAAACTTATATATATAGAAAATAGTTATAAAAGTTAGGCATGTAATTTTAGTCCCTATATTTACAAAATCTGCAATTTGTTATTCTTAATTTTTCTTTTACAATTTTAATCACTTAATTTTTAATTATTCATAATTTTGGCATTTAATTTTGATCTCTTAATTTTAATTATAGTTACATTTTGTTAATTTGGAAATGACATAATGAGATTTGAGAGAAAATGTGTTACGCTAGAGGTCTTTATGTGGGCCGGGTTGAGAAGAGTAGTAATTGCATAGTGATTCGATATATTAAAATTAAAATAAAATAAACTTATAAATAGTTAAAAATGAAAAGATCAAATTGGTATAAAAAAAAAAAAAGTTAAGGAACCAAAATTACAGATAATTACAAATTAAAAGACTGAAATTAAGGAGAGAAAAACTATGGATATAATTTACCATTAAATAAAGAAAAAGTTTGAACAATGTTCTTTGGTCATTATATTACGGAACCCTGTTTACTATGTGATTTTGATCTTTGGATACACATTTCTATTAACATAAAAATAGACATCTCTAAATTATTTTAACTAATTAAGTTTTTTTTTTTTTAACTTTTAATGGATGTTGTATCAGACAATTTGTTCATTAAATTATTTTGTATGTAGAGAATATTTTAATAAAAATTAATATTAAACCTCAGGTGCAAAAGGTTGAAACTAAATTAAAAGTTAAATTTAAAATGAAGAATATTAGTGTTACTAAAAAGAAGATTTTAGAGATTGAGATCATTAAACTATATAATTTGAAATATATGTACTTGTGTAAGGAGACCTATCCTTACCCTGTACTTAAAGTTACGTGGGGTTTCTCCTACACAAGAACAGACAAAAGGGTTGATTTTAAGGAGCATATGAGAAGGTGAGGATGTCTTTTGTTTTATACGGATATGTACACTTAATTCAGCACGTACAGTTGAATAATTCATACATACTATTAGGATCTAATTAGTTTGTAGTTGTATTTTTGGATCATATATTGTCACATTTCTTATAATTTGCCTTAATATCATCATAAGATATAAGTCATAATTTATAGAATAAATTTCATAAATAATGGATATCTTTCATATTTAAGTAAAAAAAAAAAAAAAATTCAAGAACCAGATATTATCTTTGAATTCATTTTTATCTTTATTTATGTTTTATTAGACTATTCAGTCCTGATACAATCTAATCTATTATTCTATTCTATCTATTTATGTTTTTGATGGTCCAATCTTCGTAAATATAGACATCCTAAATGGTTATTGGTTTTAATTATAATAAATAATGTATATTTAATGAATTAATATATCTGTTTTAAAGCATGTTTATCAAAATACATATTTTATTTCGAATCTTATAGCTATTTTGTTGTGTAACTGGCCGACATAACACCACAAAGAAAATTTAAAAAAACAAAAACGAAACGACTTTGTTATCAATTTTTGCAAAAAAACATCATGTTGACAGTATATTTTTAACTTCTTTCTTTTACACATCAACTAGTCATTACATATATTTATTGAATAAAACCAGCAATTAAACTAACAAATTATTAGCATCAACAAAATTAATAGTAATAAATATTTTTTGAAAAATATATTTTTATTTATAGTGGTTGGTTTGTCCATGGTAGTTTTTCTTAGCATGTTTCACAAGCATTTAGCCAACTTCTTTTCCTTCAAAAATTTAAAACTCTCTGGATTGTATGCTGTGTGTCTAATTACAATGTTAAGTGCATGAACAATGAACAGTTTAGGCAAAGTTGGAAGCAAGTATTGGAAAAGGAGATTACTAGGCAAGCTAACCTAGATGCTATGATGGAACACATGGTAACTTTTTGAGTCACAATCACCTTATGGTTATAGTGCATTGTCACCTCATCCAAATTATGATGAGAATCTTGATTATCATTATCTAAACTCCACCTCTTCAAATCATCATCCTCATCATTACTCATTGTCAATCATGATTTACTATTTCTTCATTCACTTCATTTCTTTTATTTATTATCCTTGTGACTCTCATTTTTTATTTTCAGATGAATATACAATAGTAAGAGTTTGTGACTTCTATCTGAAAGGAGGACCCATTTAAGGGAAGCACAGTTCCAAAAATGGTATTTATAAGTATATGTTTGTAGTTTATAATGCACATGACACTCCTAATCAAACAGGATTCACCATCCTTCTATGGTAAGGTAGGAAAATTGTCATCTTTCCTACTTTGGATGAACAGCTTGGAAAACAGCTTCAAACTCTTCTTTTACTCTTTCAAAGACATTGGGACCCTTAACTTCATTGGTAGGAGTATCCTCAGTGATATCATCATTCCTTCCATGAGTTTCTTTATGATGGTGTTTTGACTTGTCATGGTGTATGATGATGCCCTTGATCTCTTCCTTAGCCTTCACAAATATGTTTGCTGCCTTTGCTTTTGTTTCTGCCAATAAAAAATGTCTTATATCAAGTCAACAAATTCTTGGCCCTGAACTCATATATCGAATCAACAACCGTGTTGAAAGAAGCCTTTGGTTATTTATGAATGCCATGACAATATTTTTGCATTCAAATACATATGTAGAATTAAATCTCCTCCTTCCAAAACCTTTCAGTTTGGAGAAGAAAAATTGGATGAAGAACGATTTTGCTCTCCTCTATTCTTCTTCCCTCTTTCTGTTCTTAAAATTGAACAAAAAAAAAACTTAAAATACCATATCTCTTTCTTCCCTTACCTTCATCCCCTCCGACAAAATCCTAAGGAAATGATTCGAACAATAACAATAATGATTCTCGAACCTAATGTGTTTCTACATAATAACATGGATGTATGTAACCATTCAAAAGGATTGGAACAATTAGCAGTGAAGTCACTGGCGTAATATACACTAAGATTCATTCATATTTCCCATACATTAACATGTATACATATACCTGATGGAGAGCTTGGGGCTTCTTGGTTATGTTTTGAGGACTCAGCCATTTGATTTTCATCTCTATATCACAAATTAAACACAGAAATCAGAGTTTGTCAGCAGCAATGTCCTTTTTCTGCAGCCAATTTTTATTTCTTCTTTATTTTTCTCTATAAAAAGAATGTGTATAGTGAGATGATGATAACCTTATATCAGAAGTGGGAACCTTTTTCTTGTGATGGAACACCTCAGAAAGGGCCTGAAACTCCTCCTTTGCTCTCTCAAACACATTTGGAGCCCTAACATCATCCATCGAAGTGTTCTCATCAATACCACTGTTCAGTCCATGAGTTTCCCTGTTCTGATGTTCTGAATGCTTTGCTCTCTCAGGGAAATTGGATGCTCCCTCTTCGTTAACTGATAGCACAAAAAACCATAATCATTTAACCAAAATTAGGCATAATGCAAATCAGTTCTTATTTTTTGGTCCTACAATATAAAAGAAAACACTTATATTCCCAATTTCTTGCTAATGTTAACACTTCAAACCAGATAAATTGAAAGGCAAAAATGCAAGATCCAATCTATGTAGACCAATGAAAATGCAAAATCCGGTCAATAATGCAATAAGGGTTAGATTTTGTAAAATCAAATTAAATAAAGACAAATGCACAAATGGTGGGAGAAATGATTACATGGGATTGATTGACACAAAAAGGGGTCCTATTGGTACCTGAGAGTGAGTTTGTTGTCATGATAGGTTTAAGGTTGCTGCTTTTAAGATTAACGGGGAAATCTATGCGGGCTTGTTGATGAGAAAGTGTTGATGTGGTTTTGTCGAAACGAAGTGGCTTTAAGATAAGATGGGTGACAGTTGTTGGAAAACCGAAAACGACCAAAACGAACGAGATGAAGAGAAAGCGAAGGGAAGTTTTGGTTCACTTCGTCTACTCAGAAACGATTTGTCGGATTGAGATGCCAACCTGTCACCCACACACAAAAATTGCATGCATCTCTTTACAAATTAATAGATAGATATGACAACCAATTGCTATCAAACCCATGTTATTCGTATCTACTTTTTTTTTTTTACTATTTATTCTGATGCCAATTGCTTCCTGCATCCTCTCATTTCCTTTCTGCACTCCATATATTTTTAAAATATCAAAACTACCATAGATTTTTTTACTTTCAGGAAATCGTTTTTTGAAAAATTTTCGGAAAACAATTTTTGGAAGTAAATTTATTTTCAAATTCATTGTTTATTTCGGAAAATTTTTTCAAAATGCATTTCTGAAAAACGTTTTCTATAATGCAAATTTAGGTTTTGAAAAATATTTTTCAAAATGTAAATTTGACTTCTTCAAAACGTTTTCCAAAAAAAAGTTTTCCGAAAGTTAATTTATATTCCGAAAATCATTTTTTAGTTTTGGAAAACATTTTCTAAAATTACTTTTTGCATCCCAAAATTCATTTCAGCAAACTAAATTTAAAAGTTATTTTTACACTCTTAATATTTATTTCGGAAGCCATTTTTATACCTCCAAAAGTAATTTCGATATTGTAAAAATATAATAGGATGCGGAAAGTAAATGAGGGGTGCAGAAACAATTGCCACTTTTTCTTATTCTAGATGGGCACAACTCGTGGCCAACCCATCTAACTATCCAAAAATGAAATTTTATTACACATATCTCTACATCTATGAGAAAACACCATCATTTGTCAATCATTCATTATTCTTTTTAAATAGACGAATAGGTTAAATTGAACTCGATCAAATGAATCAATCAAGTTTATTTATTTTTACAAACATATTTTATGATATTTTCTCTCATTTTTTTTAATCCTCGTCCTTGTTTATGAGAAAAACTAGGTTCTACACCAAGCAAATTGGCATTTTAAAGCTTTTCTTGCATTATTAATAAAACCTAATTTTTTTTCTTGAATCTACTAAATTAAAATATTTGAGTTTGTTAAAATAATCAAGAAGTAATAATAAAAGATAATAAATAGAAAAATGTACAAGATATTTTATAGATTCAAATATGTAACATCCCAATATTTATAGTATTTTGTATATAATAAAATTATAATGTTATATTCTTTAGATAAAATTATAATTTTAGTAAAACTTCTTACTACACTAGATTATCTATAAAAATTATTTATTATATCATCTAGTCTATTATATATTGAAATCATCTGGTCTGTTAAATGTTAAATTTCGCCCATTTATTTGAAGTAGTTTACTATATGATAAACATTATGTTAAATTTTGTCCATCTACTTGAAGTAGTATACCATATGGTAATCATTTATCAAAATCTTGATATTATGTTTTCTATAGTCTAACTCTGCGAAATAATATTATGGTTACTATAAGAATAATATCTAGTACATTTTTTTTAACAATGAGCAAGTATATTATTAAGAGATCATTAAGTACATCAATATCCTTTGTCTAATAAGACATTCTTGTACGATTATTCTCTATAGAATTTGTTTAACATAATATTTTGGAGAATCTTCTACTGATAAATTGTGTATCACTTTAATCTTATTGAATTCATCAATCAAATACAAACTTTAAACCATTTAGTTTCTTTTTAACAATATTTAGATAAATATATTTCAGTACTTTTGAATATTAAATATATTTAGTCAAAGGTACGTATATGATTTTTGTTAAGTATAAAGTCCGATAATTGACTCATCTTCTAAGATTTAAGATTGAATTATGTGAAATAATATTTGATATGAAATTTAGAAAAATTTATAAGAATAAGATTTAATCAAATCACTAACACAAATTTTAATCATCTTCTTTGGAAAAAAACACACAAGTACCTCTCGTCCTAGAATAGGAATAATTATTCTAGTTTTTTTAACTAATTACTTATATATAATTGTGAAATTTTTTATCTCACAATAAGAAATACTCTTTAATTGAAACAGCAGCTGAAGCCAAAAGAAAGGAACCTTAAGTAGCAGCTCAAACTTCCAATTATTAAATTGAAGATTTTGATTCTGATATTCCACTTCAAATTCACAATTATGCATCTCTGAAAGTGTTTAAACTATTTTTAACAAACAAACACAAGTTGGAGGCATCATTAGAACTAACTGAGCTCATAGCCGCACAAGGAACAATTAGGAAAGGATCCGTTTTCATTATAAAAGAAAGTGAGTTGAATTGCACTTTTAATATTTTTTATAGAGTAGAAATCGAATCAATTCAATAGTTTAATTTCATAATATTATCTTAATAATTCTTTACATAAATTATCTGAATGTTTATGTAGCAAATTTTACATAATTTAAATTTAATTTTTACATATATGTTATTTAAATATTAACGTGTTTTTTAAATATTATATTATAAATTAGAATTAATAAATTTAATAAAGTACATTTTGGTAAAGTTTGAAATGTATCATTCAAGGTCAATTGAATGTTTGCCATAATTGTATTATGATTAAATAGTACATTAATTTTTTTCTTAATACTTTTTTTTTATATTCTGCCGTAATTGTAGAAGATAATTCTAAAGGAATTTAGAAATTTTGTTTCTAGATTTTATATGCATGTAAATAATTTTATGCTAATTATTTACGAAAGAAATTTACTTATATAACCCTATTTGTAGTAAAATTTCTATTATGATATTATATTTGAGTCCTTTGGAGTGTTTTAATTATCATTGAAAAGCCAGCAGATTTCTTAATACTATGCCTTATTTTAATGAAAAAAATATTTTAAATCAAATATATTATCAATATTGTTTTTACTTCCATACCTTTATTTTAATCAAAGTATGATAGCAAATATCACTTTGAAACTTAAATCTATTTTTAGTTTTAGTAAAATAAGTAAATTTTGATTTTGATTTATGTAATTTTTTTACTAGAGTAAAATTTAAAATTACTATCTTTAGTTTTTACAAAATGGGCAAATTTTGATTTTTATCAATATTCCAACGATATTTTTTATATTTTTATTCATCTTAAATTTGATATCGTCATTTCAATTTGCAATACCTTTTATATAGACACCTAATATTTTTATTTTTTTTTTAAGTGTTATTTATACGTGACAGGCACTAAGCAACTTCCTCTTCTTTATCTTCTTCTAATCCCTTTTCTTGTTTGATCATCTCATTGAGAGTAAAAAACTGTGAAATAAAATACCATTTATTTTATTTTTATATTTTATTTTTTCTCCTATATTACCACGTCTATTTTTATTGTATTTTAATTTTCCTCTTCTAAACAAAGTTCAAATTCATTGTTTATTTCGGAAAATTTTTTCAAAATGCATTTCTGAAAAACGTTTTCTATAATGCAAATTTAGGTTTTGAAAAATATTTTTCAAAATGTAAATTTGACTTCTTCAAAATGTTTTCCAAAAAAAAGTTTTCCGAAAGTTAATTTATATTCCGAAAAACGTTTTCCGAAAATATTTTTTAGTTTTGGAAAACATTTTCTAAAATTACTTTTTCATCCCAAAATTCATTTCAGAAAACTAAATTTAAAAGTTATTTTTACACTCTTAATATTTATTTCGGAAGCCATTTTTATACCTCCAAAAATAATTTCGATATTGTAAAAAATATAATAGGATGCAGAAATTAAATTTGGGGTGCAGAAAACAATTGCCACTTTTTCTTATTCTAGTTGGGCACAACTCCTGGCCAACCCATCTAACTGATCCAAGAATGAAATTTTATTACACATATCTCTACATCTATGAGAAAACACCTTGCCCCTAAAAGTATTATCTCTTATCTCCAATTATCATTTATCAACCATTCATTATTCTTTTTAAATAGACGAATAGGTTAAATTGAACTCGATCAAATGAATCAATCAAGTTTATTTATTTTTACAAACATATTTTATGATATTTTCTCTCATTTTTTTTAATCCTCACCCTTGTTTATGAGAAAAACTAGGTTCTACACCAAGCAAATTGGCATTTTAAAGCTTTTCTTGCATTATTAATAAAACCTAGTTTTTTTCTTGAATCTACTAAATTAAAATATTTGAGTTTGTTAAAATAATCAAGAAGTAATAATAAAATATAATAAATAGAAAAATGTACAAGATATTTTATAGACTCAAATATGTAATATCCCAATATTTATAATATTTTATATATAATAAAATTATATTATCATGTTCTTTAGATAAAATTATAATTTCAATAAAACTCAAAGTATTTCTAGAAATATAAAGCATTAAGTTAAAAAAACTTTCTATTACACCAAATTATTTATGAAAATTATCTATTATATCATCTAGTCTATTATATATTGAAATCATCTAGTTTGTTAAATGTTAAATTTTGTCCATGTATTTGAAGTAGTCTACCATATGGTAATTATTATGTTAAATTTGTCCATCTATTTGAAGTAGTCTACCATATGGTAATCATTATGTTAAATTTGTCCATCTATTTGAAGTAGTCTACCATATGGTAATCATTTGTCAGAATTTTGATATTATGTTTTCTATCGTCTAACTCTGTAAAATGATATTATGTGTATCATAAGAATAACATCTAGTACACTTTATTCTCTGTGAATAATGAGGAAGTATATTATCAAAATACCATCTAGTACATCTATATATTTTATCTGATAAGACATTATTGTACGATTATTCTCTTTAGGATTCGTTTAGCATGATATTTTAGATAATCTTTTACTGATAAATTGTTTATCACGTTAATCTTAATAAATTCGTCAATCAGATACAAACTTTAAATCATCTAGTATGCTTTTTACAATATCAAGATAAATATATTTTAATATTTTTGAATATCAAATATATTTAGTCAAAGGTATCTTCATGGTTTTCTTGCTAAGTATTGAATTTGATAATTGGCGCACTCTCTAATATGAAATTCTATGAAATAATATTTGGTATGAAACTAAGATAAATATATAAGGAATAAAACTCACTCAATCACTCACACAAATTTCATTTTTTTTCTTAGAAAAAACACACAAGTACCTCTCCTCGTAGAATAAAAATAATTATTCTATTCTTTTTAACTAATTACTTATATATATATATATATATATATATATATATATATATATATATATATATATATAATTGTGAAAATTTTGATTCTCACAATAAGAAATACTCTTTAATTGAAGTAGCAGCTGAAGCCAAAAGAATGGAGCCTTAGTCAAAATAGAGAAGTAGCAGCTCAAACTTTCAATTATTAAATTGAAGATATTGATTCTGATATTCGACTTCAAATTCTCAATTATGCATCTCTGAAAGTGTTTAAACTATTTTTAACAAACAAACACAAGTTGGATGGCATCATTAAAACTAACTGAGCTCACAGCTGCACAAGGAACAATTAGGACAGGATCCGTTTTCATTTTAAAAAAAAGTTAGTTGAATTGCACTTTTAATATTTTTTATAGAGTAGAAATTGAATCAATTCAATAGTTTCATTTCATAATATTATCTTAATAATTCTTTACATAAATTATCTTAATGTTTATGCAGCAAAGTTTACATAATTTAAATTTAATTTTTACAGATATGTTATTTAAATATTAACGTATTTTTTAAATATTATAATATAAATTAGAATTAAGATATTTAATAAAGTACATATTGGTAAAATTTGAAATGAATCATTCAAAGTCAATTGAATGTTTGCCTTATATAATTGTATTATGATTAAATTGTACATTAATTTTTTTCTTAATACTTTTTTTTATATTCTGCCGTATTTGTAGAAGATAATTCTAAACGAATTTAGAAATTTTGTTTCTAGGTTTTATATGCATGTAAATAATTTTATGCTAATTATTTACGAAAGAAATTTACTTATATAACCCTATTTTTAGTAAAATTTCTATTATTATATTATATTTTAGTCCTTTAGTGTGTTCAATTATCATTAAAATGTCAACAGATTTTTTAATACTATATCTTATTTCACTAAAAAAAAAAAATTACCGACAAGACAAATTTATTGGTAAATTGATTATATGGAAATTTATCGATAAATTTCTAAGTCCATCGATAATTATTAACAGATTTTCGACGGATTTTGAATCCGTCAATAATTATTGACGGATTTGAGTAAATTTGTCGGTAAACTCGTCGGTAATTACTGACGAATTCAGAAATTCGTCGATAAAATCATCGATAATGATAATTTAGTGACAGATAAAGTTTTATTAATAAAATTCCATCGATAATTTAAATTTTTATTACAGTAATTTTAATAAAAAATATTTTAAATCAAAGATATTATCAATATTGTGTTTACTTCTATACTTTTATTTTAATCAATGATAGCAAATAAAATTTTAAAAGATATTATCAATATTGTGTTTACTTCCATATCTTTATTTTAATCAAAGTATGATAGCAAATAAATTTTTTAAAAGATATTATCAATATTGTGTTTACTTCCATATCTTTATTTTAATCAAAGTATGAAGCAAATAACACTTTAAAAGTTAAATCTATTTTTAGTTTTAGTAAAATAAGTAAATTTTGATTTTGATTTATGTGATTTTTTTATTAGAGTAAAATTTAAAATTACTATCTTTAGTTTTTACAAAATGGGCAATTTTTTATTTTTATCAATATTCGAACGATAGATTTTATATTTTTATTCATCTAAAATTTGAAATCGTCATTTCAATTTGTAATAACTTTTATATAGATACCTAATATTTATATTTTAATTTTTTCTCCTATATTAACACGTCTATTTTTATTGTATTTTAATTTTCCTCTTCTAAACAAAGTTTGGTCAATGGAGTTTTTGTTCTATTTGTATGGTTTGATTTGCAGAAGGAAAAGAAATGAACTCCAGTACAAGTATGACTTGTCAAAAAACTACGTGGACATGACCATCCTGATATACTAAATTAATTAACGATATACCTTGAGATGCGTCTTTCTTAATTCAACTAATCTATATTTAAACTATGAGTGATTAACTTTAATACTTTAATCAATTTGAAGTTTCCACAAACCCTAAATTTGATGTAATTTTGTCACCTTAACACACATGCTTAAATTATTGACCAATATATTTATATACTCTTCTTTCTCCCTCAGTCATGGGTATGTGTTTTTTTGTGTAATATTTGAAATTCATTCTTATTTTTTTATCAAGGATGTGTTTTACAAAAACAAGTTTATAAGTTAATTAGTAGTTAGTAATTAGCCAATAACTCATACAAGCTGAAAATATTTAGTTTATAAATTTAAATTACAAGCTTATTTATTGGATTATAGTATTTAGTAGAAATAATTGATAAACTAGCTGATAAATATAAAATTTATTATATAAATAAAATTTTTGTTTTTAAATTATTATGTGATTATATATTTGGATTTTTTTAAACAATTAAATTTTTATTAAACTTTTAATGCTTCAACTTATTTTTTAAAATTATATATGCTTAACTTTTTGTTATTTATTTAAACTATTTGAACTTATATCCTAAAATAAATTAAAGATGGTAAAAAATATAACAAATAAAAAAATAAATAAAATCTAAATTACAAGCTATGAACTGAAGAATCTTATAATTTACGTATAAATTAGAAATTGGGAGATAAAATATCTTATATAACTTATAAGAAGGTCTTAAAATAAACTATTTTAATTATTTGACTAAATTAGTTTTATGTTAATCAAAATATATTGCCTCACTCATTACGTTCAAAGTATAAATATGAGGTAACAGTTTTGAGTATTAGATGGTTGAGAGTGTGAGCTGTGTCATAAAGTAGTATATTATTGTACACAGTTTATGATTACGACATGTTTGTTTGGATTTCCATTACTTCTTTTAAATCAAACAGGTTTAATTAACACAGAGAGATAAGATAATTGAGCATGGCTGCTTTTGAAAAAACCGAATAAATTAAAAAACTTTTATAATGCAAGTTGTCAATAATGTTAAAATTAAAAAACTAAGAACATGTGTGAAGTATCGGGAACAATAAAGGATGAAACAAAAAAGTCAAAAGAGCTGTTCATGTTGTGTAGTTATATGTATAATGTAATGTCCACTTGAAGGCACATCTTAGCCAAATACATTTACCAGTTTCAATGCAAGTTTATGCATTGACCTCAAATTTAAATATCTCAAACCATAAAGTTTAGGGAAATAAAGTATTCTCCAAACGTGTACGATGACCTCAGGAAAATACCTAACCATCAAAACGTGGCTGGAAAAAAGGGTACAATCAAAGTGCAAAGAAAGACACATTCTTGAATAGTCAAGATTTTTGACCATATTGACCCACTTGGTAACCCTAATTTCACTCAAATTTTAGTTGTACCAAGTTTCTTATTTATTGCAAAGAACAAAAATATCATTCCCTACGAGAAGGGGAATTTAAAACTAGTCCACCATGGTGAAGTGATGGTATCAAATTGAAACAAATTCAAAGGATTGGAAGAGATATCTAAATTAACCCTAGTTGGGTGGAGTTATTGTGCTACATTATGGAAAAGAAAATAATTGAGGGATTCAGAATACAATGCAACAATTTACCCTATTCCAACAAAGCAAATTTTCAAGATGCTAATTGCCAAAATCTTCTTATAGGCTTCATGGTGCACTAAATTTTCCATGAGTATGCAAATTGGTGGTGCATCATATTTCTTCATAACATGTTTTGGTTTCATTACTTATTATGATTATGAATTTCCTTTGTAATGTTGCATCTAATTAATGGTTTTGGTTGGTAAGATGGTCCATGATGGACCAATTCCCAGCTTGACCATGTTATGAGATGCATGTGTGTGAGTCTTGGAAGTGATTAATGGGAATGGGTTGGCTGCTATAATGATTTGACACCAACTGCGTACGTACTTGCTCCACTTACTATGCCATCCACTGCCCTATTTTATCTTTTACATGATGTTGTCATTAATTTTATTAATTGTTTTTAATATAATTGATTATAAATGTATTATGATTGATTGTGCATGCTAACTACACCTCAAAATACTTATTATTTTAGCAATATAATTCATTATATGTAAAATAATTGTTAAAGTTGGAATTTAAGTTAAACATATATATATATATATATATATATTTTTATTTTATTTAGGATTATAATGATTTTTTAATTTCATCTAACTATTTATTACTAGATTGATTTCATTTTAAGAAAAGTTTGTATAATCATTTCTGTTAAATTTATAATGATGATATTAAGTATTACATGACAGTTATTATTTATATTACGTGTAATTTTTATCAACAAGTCAACTTTAATTGATGACACATTATTTATTATTTATGGCATACTCATTGTTGAAATATTGTTACCATCAATTTAACAAAAAATATTATATTTTTTTTTTAAAAACAAGACTAAATTAAGAACATTCAAAATAATATAATGAAATTAAAAAAATATCGCAATACTTAGATAAAAAAACCTATTTAATATTTTTTTTTGTCATCTCACTAAAAAAACAAATCATTATAGGTATAAATATTTATTTAAAATGACCTCGATCCATATGAATATTAAGAACATATTTTCAATTCAACATAGTACCTTATCTTTGATAGTTATCTAATCAACCAATATAATTAGCATCTAACTTAAATATTAATACAAACTTAAACTTATAATCATATTAAAAAATAACTAAATTAAGATTAATAACGATATGAGTTAATCTTTCAAATTTTATGCATGTAAAAGTTTATTAAGAATAATATAAATATATGATAATGATAAGATATGACACACTTTTCCCTTATGCATTTAGTACATATTTATCAAATGATCAAACTACAAGCTTATATTTCTTTAATGTCTCCACTTTTCATGTTATCAACTTACAAAATCAACTATTTTGTCTGCTTTCTCCACATACCTTCTTAATGTTCAACCGCCGCATTAAAGCTTAAATGTTGCTATAATCCCTATTACAAACAGAATCCCAACCACTATACTTTACCTTCATCATCAAATGCCATAATTTTCCCTATAATAATCTATATTTTTATTGTACTACACTTATTTCTTTTTAACATTCTTTTTTTTATTTTCTCACTTGTTTTTTTTTCTATTTTCCTTATCTTTAGTACCAAATGTAATAATAATATAAAATATTTGTAGTATTATATTAAAAATTATAAAATTTAAATAACTTCTTATTATTTTAATAAATGTAATTGATCTTATAATTCAGTAAAAGATATATTCTCTTTAATTTCCGTGGCTATGTTGTTAGTATGCTCATGACACTCTTCCCTATAAAAAGAAAAGCAAACTTAATAACACATACATATTTACAATAAATCACAGACTATTTCAATTTTGATCAATTATAGTTTTTAAAATCAATTTTCGATTTTTTTTTGTATTCATTTGATTTTTAACATTGTAGTTTAAAATAAAATGTTACTAACATACTATTTCTGTTTCCTTGTTTAATATTTTTGTGTATAAATAAAAAATAATTAAGATGATAGAATGTTTTTAAATTTTCTAATAGAATCTTGATTTATTTTACCTAATATCTTAATAACTATTTCTCTCGTTAATTAAGAAAATGGTCAATAATACTATCTTTATTAAGACGAGAATATAAAAAAAGCAATACTCCTAACATCATAAACTTCCTTAAGAAGTACTTAAAAAAGAAATAAAATAAGCATATTAAAGTGAAATAACTTTGAGTATCCCTTCTGATATTATAATAGTTTTAAAGTTTTAAGAAGCCACATATTTTCTTAATTAAGAAAATATTCATATAAGTTTTAAAGAATAATTAAATGTGAATGATTTAATGTTTAAATCATAGTGTCTAGTACACAGAAAGACTTTGGTCTTCAACTTTGAAAGATTTTTGTCCGTACAAGAACATTCAACATCCCGTGGTGAGATCCATTAATCAAGCTTCATCTTTACGATTGTACGATGAGAAGAAAACACGTGGAATTGATTTCGGATCCAACACACAAAAGGGACCCCAACACGTGGATACTATTAATGCTGTGTTTTAATATACTTTTTTCGTTTCATATTATTTTTGTTTTAGGTTAAATATAATCTTTAACAATTTATTAATTATATTTTAACTATAACACATTAAAGTGTATTATTCTGTTAAATAAAGATATTTTAGGTTAAATATAATCTTTTCACAGTTGGGTGCTGGAGAATTTCAATAGTAGTAGGGAAAAAAATTTCATAGTGTGTATATAATATGAACGGTTAATGTATAATTAAAATATATTGTTGAGTTAGTATTAATTATAAATTGATAGGTATTTATTATTGTTATTATCACGACATGACTTGAAAATTCAAATTAACACCTCATCATAGAAAATTGGTTACACGTGAATCCATGGTAATGAATGTCCATTAAAGGGTAGAATGGTAAAAGAGAGATGTTGAATTGGGAAAAGTCATAAATTATAACAGAGAAAGACGAAAAGGAGAGAGAAGACAGTAACAAAAGTTGAAGACAGAGCTTTTTCTTGTCTCTCACACAGTTTACCAAACGCGCTCTTGACTAATCACTCTTGCTTTCATATACTAAATAATAATAATAATAATAATAATAATGAAAATAGTAATTGAATTTTACCACATTTATAGCTTAATTTTTAGTTAAGTTTTTACACAGTATTTTAAATATTTTTTATTTTCTTCTAAACATTAAGTTTAGTCGATGAAATTTAGTGGTTATTATTTTTGTTTTATCGTATTTAATTTATTAATCAATTTACTTCTTTTCTTTCTAATATTTTTAATTTATTGATTAATTGGTTCATTCTCTCTAATATTTTGTTTGAATGGGTCAAAGTGGAAAAGAAAAGAAGAAGAAGAAGTAAGTGAGATAAAAATGAAGTTATTTGAATTTAGAAAAAAATGAGTGGATTTGGATAGAAGTTGGTATCAAAAATCGTAGTAGATTGAATTAATGTGACAAAAAGGATTGTTAAATATAAATATAATGAATATGATTAATATATCTTTAAGTTATTTTTTTATAACATGTGTAAATTGTATTTGAATGATGAATAATTTTTATATTTAAAGTTTGCAATGAATTTAAAAATATATTTTGAATAAAGAAAAAGATTAATATTTTTTTAATTTATTTTTAATATAATTGTTATGTTGATTCGAAAATATTTTATGTATAAATCTATTAAGTTATATATTTATGTTTTAAACATATCCTTAACCATAAAAGAAAAAAATATAATTAATTTGAAAAAAAAAAAATAAGTGGATCATTATTCAAAATATTTATACAATCCATTGTATACAAACACATAATACATTACGTGCATTCAATTTTCAAATAAATGCATGCATGCTAATTTAATATTTACGTATATTATAGGGGCAAAACGTTTAGTTGCCCAAATACAGTACGAGTAATTCCTCTTTTTCTTTCATTAAAAATAAAAATAAAAGTTAATTTCATTAAATTCCAATTCGCTTACATTTGAGACTATTTTTACATTTAAGACTAAACAAAGTGGAATGTATATTTCTTATTTTAGTTAAAAATTTATTGAATTATGACTATTTCATATGGATATTGACTCTAAGGTATTGTTTTTATCTAAGCTTTCCATTAGGTATTAGGAAAAAGAGCCTCCATTTTCATACACTATAAGATTATTTTATTTTATTTTAGAAAAATGGTGAAATCCCAAATTTTTAAAGTTTTAAAAATTTCTTATAAAATAATTTAAAGAAAGAAACAAATAAAGAAATATTTTTAAAATTATTTACAAAAATAGTAATGTTCAGTTAGTTTAAAATAAGATTAATAAGTTAATATCCCACAATTCAAATAGAATGAGTGTTAATGAATCCAACTTAATTAATTGAACATGATAGATGGGTTATTGTAAATTTTTTAATATTTATTCAATTTGTACTGATAAAAAAAAAGAATAAAATGAGTTGTTTCCTTCGGTGGTCAATTATGGAGGAATCAACAAAACCTTCAACAAGATCTTTTGTTTTCTGTTCCAAGGGAATCCCAACAAGGGTTTCCATGTTCAACGAGAGAGTTAAATTCCAAGGAATAGATTATTAATTGCATTTAAATTTTGAAAACTAATATGTTTTTAATCCTTACATTTTCGATTAAACATAATTAATATCGGTATACTTTCACAAGGAATAATGGGTTTAATCTTCTAATTTTAAAAGACCATGTGTTGTATCTATTTTTTTTATAAGAAATTAAACTTTTTAAAGGTAAAAAGTATTTAAATTAAAAATTAAGCATAAATTCATCAATGCAAAACCACAATACCTTAAAAGCATTCAAGTGAATGATATAAAGACTAAAATGATAATTTTGTCTTAAGATATTAATAACATTTAGACTTTATTCTTGATCATAGGATAAGGTATTGGACCCTTGTGAGGGAGTAAAATATGAACAAAAAGAGTGAAAATTTGTCTACCCATTTATAATGCTAGAGTTTCTTTTGTTTTTAATGTAGCTAAAAATTTCTTAATTAGGTTAAAAGAACCCAGGTTTTCCAATGGAATGTCAAAGAAGCTAACTTTATTTGACCAGCAGCCTGAAACCCTATTTCTCGATTTTGTTCAAATTTCTGTGTTTGTTGTACCCTTTTACGTAATTAAAAAACAGAAGTACATATCCTCCACAAGGGTCTATGCACCTTTAAAAATCGAAAACGAGGTAGATTTCAAACCGTAACCTTTGAACCACTCAAACCATGTTGTGGGTTGGACTTTGGAAAACTAAAAAATATAATTCACACGGCTAAACTTTGGAACTTGTTATGACCACCCACCATTTATTTTCCCATTCGAAGCTGCGTTAGCAGATTCCTTGTGGAATTCAAAGACCACCCCTTTTTCCATTCTTGACACGTATTTGAAAGTCTGCTGCCCGTGTGGAATTTTGTGTTCTTCAGACCTTATATATAAGCAAACCAACCCACTAACAAAGTCCCATCTTTCTGTATTTATATTGTCTGCTATTATCCTGGAACAAGACTTCAATTCATACACCCCAAAGACCTATATCTAATACCCAAAGGTAAATGATTCATGTTGGATTCTGTCTGCTGTTTTGATGAAGTTGTTTGTTGCATAAATATATCTTTAGTGCATCAAAAGAAACTAGTTTTATTCATGGGGTTGCACGGTTAAACAAAGAAGTATGGATTATGCATAATCTATTTCATTTTCTTCATCAACAAAACAGAAAGAGAAAGACAAAGAAAAGTTGTGATTTTTTGGTTGAGGGACTCTTTCTTTTTGCTTTTTCAATGTTGAAAAGAACAATTATGAAATGAAATTAACTCAAGAAAATGGGGAGTTCTAATAATTTTGTGGGGTGGATGTGTAGTCTACTTATGATATAACTCATCTAACACAAACAAGTGTGTTATATTGGCAGGAATCAAAAGAGTGATAGTTTTCTTCAAACAAATTGAAGTGTAGAGGGGATCTACATCTCTATGGGATTGTCACTTTCCTTACTCTCATCAGCCTGGGAAGAAATCGTTAGACATTCTCTCTTTGGTCTGTCTTTGAATTTCACCTTCGGTTCAAAAGATGGGGCTGTGATTTTGAGATCAGGGAGCTTCAAGAAAAGAGAATCAGACACCACTTCTGTGTTATCAAAGGGTGCTTCTACCGGCTCAAGCAAGTTGAAGGACTTCAGACCCGAACAGATGATCTTTGAAAGAAACCTTTCATGCATTCAAGGAATGGAGATCATGGATTCTGAGAGAAGTGAGCAGTTGCAGCAGAAGCCAGTGCCTGTTCTTTCTCTGCCTAAAGAAGTGGTTTTCTCTTCCCCAAGACCAGTTAGTGAGCTTGATGCTGCCGCTACTAAAGTTCAAAAAGTCTACAAGAGTTACCGCACCAGAAGAAACCTTGCAGATTGTGCTGTTGTTGTGGAAGAGCTCTGGTAAGTCTCAAACAAATTCTTTTAGATCAGGATCCTCTCATCCTAGCAAGTTGCATTTACACAACACACAATGAAATCAAAATCTAGATGTGATTTCTTGGGTAGTTTTTTGGTGCCCTTCTCCAATTATAACTAGTGAAATCATATCTTTATGTGGATTTTCAGTTAAGATTATCACTCATTATGTTTGGTATGTTACTAATTGGTTATGATATTCAATTGATTTAGGTGGAAGGCATTAGACTTTGCTGCTCTTAAAAGGAGTTCTGTTTCATTCTTTAATGGGGAGAAACAAGAAACAGCTATGTCACGGTGGGCAAGAGCAAGGACAAGAGCTGCTAAGGTATATTCCATTGAAACTCAACTTGCTCTAAATTCATTTATCTTCTTATTCTTATAATTGTATTTGGCATGTGTACAGGTTGGAAAAGGTTTGTCCAAGGATGACAAGGCTCAAAAGTTGGCTCTGCAACATTGGCTTGAAGCTGTAAGTTACCATTAGTTCATTAATAACTCCTATTTAGCCATGAAATTAAGTTACATTTTAGTTTATGGTCTCATCTAATGTTGTCCATGTGCATTTTCTTTTTGTTTTCTGAACAGATTGACCCACGTCATCGTTATGGACACAATTTGCACATGTATTACGATATTTGGTTTGAAAGCCAAAGCACACAACCATTTTTCTACTGGTAAACTCTTGTTCTAAGATATCTATATACATTTATCTTGTAGCTGGCAAAACTATAGAAGCTAAGGATCTGTATGGTTAACTTTGTCCTTTATGATTTGCAGGTTGGATGTTGGAGATGGCAAAGAAATTAATCTTGAGAAATGTCCAAGGGCCACCCTGCAACGCCAGTGCATTAAATATCTTGGACCAGTAAGTTATCACTGATCAACCTTACATTTGTAATAAAGAAAATAAACAGCACTTAAGGGTGTAAGAGTTTTTTCATATTGTTATTTAATCAGAAACCATCATGTACAATTTGCCAACTACTTAAAAGTTATACTATACTATAACTATTATGGTTTTTGGTTAATTAACAATACAAAACTTTTTACATTAATTTGTAAAGTGCATGAATAAGTATGAACCTATGCCATGTATAATCTAATGTTTGTCTTTGTTGTAACCATTGCAGAAAGAAAGGGAAGAATATGAAGTAATTGTTAAAGATGGGAAGCTAGTGTACAGAGAAGATGGAAGGTTTGTGGACACTGATGGAAAGTCCAAATGGATATTTGTCCTTAGCACCACAAGGTCCTTGTATGTGGGGCGCAAACAGAAAGGTTCATTTCAACACTCTAGCTTTCTAGCTGGTGCTGCCACAACAGCTGCTGGCAGATTAGTGGCTCAACAGGGTGTGCTTGAGGTAAATAACACATAATATTTATATTCTCCTAATCTATAAAGTTCACAAGATACTACTTTAATTCAATCATGCATGAACACAAGCTTTTTCACTTTACACTTTACACGTTAGACGTTACATCACTTTAGAGAAATTTAATGCATTTGTCACGTACTCAAATTATTGTAACAATAATGCAGGCTATTTGGCCATACAGTGGTCATTATCACCCCACAGAAGAGAACTTCAAGGAATTTATAAGCTTTCTGGACGAGCACAAAGTGGACCTTTCCAATGTGAAGGTAAATTTTTCTTCACCAAGTGATGAAGTTGATTATTGAGAGTGAGAGTTTGTTGTGAAATAAATAAGCTGATATAGTTGTTCATTTGTCCTACTTGTGTCCCTGCAGAAATGTGCTATAGATGATGATGCACCTTCAATTGTGGGGTCCTCTTCATTTAGTGACATTAAAGAGTCACAACAAATTAAGGGTACCCTTCCACCTTCCCAATCAGGGCCAGCATCAGCTTCCACTAATGTCAACAACAATGCAACAGTTCATAAAGAGATTGAAAAGAAGGTTGAGGTCCCAGTTTTTGACGTGCCTAAGAGGCTAACATGCAAGTGGTCTACTGGGGCAGGTCCCAGAATAGGTATTGTGCGTGACTACCCTGGCCATCTTCAATCAAGGGCCTTGGAGCAAGTTAATCTCTCCCCTAGGCCTGCTTCCGCACGCCCATATAGCTATGGCCCAATCCCATCCCCAAGGCCCAGCCCAAAAGTTAGAATGTCTCCAAGGCTTGCTTACATGGGCCTACCCAGCCCAAGGCTCCCAATTCCTGCTACAAGTTAAGACAACATTTGTGTGTGTTGGTTCTGAAAATTTTCCATTTTTCATATCTAAAGTGGATATGAAATTTCTAAACAAATCAGACACGACCAGAAGCATGGAAGAGAATTAATGATGAAATTATGGATGGTCTGAGAGCAAGTACATAGTTCACATAGTGAGAAAAAACTGAGATGACATCAGAGAGACTCGTTTCTGTCTCTCTAGCTGGATAGCTAGCTCCTATTTTGGTTTTAGAATTTGTTTATTTCTTCATTGTTAGGCTCACTGTGTCAGATTGTATTAACACTATTGTTTTGTCTCTAATTTTCCTTTGTTTTAAAAAGGCCATTCGGTCAATTCTTCATTGTAAGTAAAGGTTCTAATTAAACACGACATCAATTTTTATCTGCTATACAAATTCAGCCATAAATGAAATTACTTTCTTTGTCTTGAACTATTAGCTTTTTACTTATATATCTATATATATATATTGTTTACTAACTTTAATTCTATTAATAAATTTTAATAAATTAACAATATATTATCAAGATGTGAAGTAGAGAGTATATGTAATTCAACATAGACTAATTTGAATTCGAAACAACTTTCCAATGCCAAAAGTTTTAGGCAACAAAATGCATACCATTGAATTCAAACAATGCATTAAATTAAAAAAGATATACTTATACTCGTTTGAATCCAAAAACAACTTTCCAATATCAAAGTTTTAGGCAAAAATTGCATTCCGTTGACTTCAAACAATGCATTAAATTAAAAATATACTTTATGGGTTAAAATTGACTTTAATGTTTAACTAGTTGTTTTCTTTTATAATTCAGATTTTACAACATTATCCTATGAAATTAAAAGTAGCAAACTAAGAACATTATCCTATGAAATGAAGAGTAGCAAACTTGATGAGTCCAATTCGTTTTAGCTTAGCTTATTACTGGTTCACTAAAAATGAGATGGGATGAGAGAGGACCAGCAAAGCCACTGTAATTAAAGAGATTGGTGGTCCTAACCCACCTAATCAAAGGTGGACTAATTATGTTTTTTACTTTTTTATTTAGTATATATTAAAAATATATTTCATTATCAAAATATTTGTTAAGTTTCAATTACTTAATTAATATATTTAATGAAATAAATTAAAAAAAAATATTATCTTTATAATTAATAATTAAAATTTAATTTGTAAGTATAGTAATTTAAGTTATAATATCATAGTTAGAGAGATTGGTGGTCCTGACCCACCGAACCATAATCAAATGGTGGACTAATAGGTGGTGGAATTATTTATTATTTTACGTTTTATTTAATATATATATATATATATATATATATATATAATATTTAGTCATGAGAACATTTTCTAAGTTTTAACTATTTAATTAATATTTCTAATGGAAGAAATTAAAATAATTATTATCTTCATAATTAATAATTGAAGTTTAATTTGTAAATATTAATTATTTAAGTTATAATATCGTTATATATTTGTATCTTTTAAATAATATAATATTTTTTATTTTAATTCTTTATCAAAAAAATAGGCTGACAAGTCATTCCATCCCACCCGTTTTAAATCTCTATGTTGGCAATGTTTGGGAAAAACCTCTTTTCTGAGAACGTTTTCTTAATTTGTTTACAGTTTTCAATTTTTTATGCCATTCAGCTCTCTTCTAGCGTGTTCTTTGAATTTGATTGTTTTACTACAAATTCATTTGATTTTTATTAAAATTTATTAGTGGAATCCACTTTCTGTTCTAAGTGTGCAAACACCCAGGTTGACCAAAAGAGCACAAATAAGTTTAAAATGTGAGTTTCTTAGTCAAAACTGAGACATCCAATATGATCATGATGTATACTCAACTTGACAGCACTAAAAGTCAACGAGGTCATGCCATAAATAAAAGAAGATTCAAATTCAAAGTTTCAAGCCTCTTTTAAGTCTCTACATTCAACAAGTCATTCATTCAAACCTTACTTTCAAAATGATTTTAGTTTACTTTGTTTGGAAAAAAAATTATCAATTTTTAGAAGAAAGTTGGATTTCTTATTATTTCTCTTTATTTTTGTCATAGATAAAAAATTAGTATCTTCTTTTATAATTATAATATATCTGATTTTATTTTTAATCCTTGTTGGATTTCCAATTCAGGTTATCTAACTCGTGTAATTTATAAGAAAAACTTTAAATGGTTAATGAACTTTAAACATAGTTTAATGTTACAAAATTTATTTATAAGATTAAATTTACAGTTTAAAATTTAATGATATTAATAATTTTTTTTATAAACCCTTCCTTAGTTATCTTGTTTTGTTTCTACTCAATTAATTTCATTTAAATTAATGCGTTTTTGAAGACTAACCATTCCTGTTAATATTAATTGGTTGACCACTGGTATAATCAGAATTGGTATTTTTGGACGCTTAATTTCTAACTTTTTATATATCTATTTTTAGTGTTTTTCTAAATATTATTTCCATATGATCAACCAAAAATATATTGTGGAGGAAGATTAATTAGTATGAAGCGATTGGATAAGCATATTATATTATACAAAGTAATCAAATAAAAAACAAACCAAAATGGACTAAGATTAGCGAAAACATAGCTTTTATAACTCTTGGTGATCCTTAATCCTTTAAAAAGTATTTATCTTTTTCATCTGTTCTTTTTTTTTACTATCTTCAATTTTAAATTGTTTGGATGAATACGATTTTTTAACTAATAATTAGACATTAGTCTCTCGGATATGTTATATGAACTTTTAGGTTTCTATTACAGAAACATTTCTGTGTCTATTTTTTTTAAGATAAACTTTAAAAGTAAATACGTTTTTAATTAAAAAATATCATGAATAAAATTTATATATACATATAAACAAGTAGAAAATGGGTGAAATATTCTTCACTCTCTCACTTCGTTCCTTATTTCTCAAATAAACAAGCAAAGGCTTCTGAGTTGATGTTTGATTGGATATGAATTGGTGAAGACAATTCAGGACTGAATCATCAAATCACTCAATCACTCACCATACTCCAGAAAAGAAAATGGCCACAAAAATACGTGTCATTAATCTTGGTCTTGTTCTTTTCATATTTTTTTTAATGTATATAAATCATTTGGTTCACCATGAAATAGTCTTAACTAATTTTGGGGTAGTCACACCAATTTTGTAGGGGCCATTTCTCTCTCAGCTTTTTTTATACATGCTGCACTGATATGGTAATCTTTGCATCAGAGTGCAGTGTGTAGACTACACTGCACAATGTAGGTGCAGAAGAGGGGCCACAACCCAAAATCTCATTTCAGGGCATACAAAGATAACTTGGATAATGCACAAACTGCACTGTATCTGCAACCATCACTGTCAAAGTATTTATACACTGAAATATCTCTCATCAGTGATACCCTCTTCTGTTGCTGTTGCTTTTTTTCTTCCAAGACGGCTTCTGCTTATGGAAATGGGAGACAAAGTACATCTTTGTTTATTATCTTCTCACATATATGATTGTAAGACACTTGGTAATAGACGTGGAGATTGTAGGAAAAGTATAATGTAAGTTTGATTTCTGTAGAATATGTTATTCAGAAGATGGTATTAATCCCATGGCTTATTTTTTATCATTATAGAAGAATTATAGCAGTAGTTGCTTTTTGAATGATTAATCACTGTTTAACTGAGTTTTGTATACAATTACGTAACATTAGTTTTAAATAGCAAGAACTCATAAAGTTAGAAGCATATAATGTAATTGTGAACAAGGTCTCTAAGTCATAAACACTAGATTCCTTAAACATGTTAATATGTGTTTGATTTTTAATTACATAAATGAAAAAGGTTTTATTAAAGAAAACTCACTTTGATCATCTTGCACTATAAAAAATTAATTTTTAACTTTTATTTGAGAGATGTTATTGATAAAAAAGGACAATGTTCCTTAATTTGACAAGTCCAATCAAAATAAGCCCTTTTCTTTGGTTGCCTCACCTGAGTTCAAAGCTTCTTATGAAATTTCAACTCCTCATTAATGGAAAATCAAACTTAAAATGGTGTCTGTGGAAACAATTTGAGTGAGTGAGCACAGGGTACAGATTGAGATAAGTAATAAAGACTGCTTAATTCATATCTACTTTAGTCAATATCATGAAAATATCAGCTTTGCTCTCCTCCAACCTACTTTGACCACCATTCATTAGTGATTCAATTCAATGAGGGTTGACTCACTGCATGCTTCCTGTTCCCACCAACCTGCATGAAATTGACTTAACCATGAAATGATGCATTCCATTCTGCCTCTATTGCTCTAATTTGCCATTTAATCAATCTTGGTACAGTCACACTAGCCTACATGGTACCATTTGTTCCAGTTTGAGGCACTTGCAATTATGACTTGTATGATTCTTGTCCGCTACATATTTCCTTCAAATTCCTCTAATGGTGAAAAGTACACTTCGAATTCTTAATCAGCAACAATAATAATATATTAATAATCTTTTCAACCGAGGAATTTGAGTCGGTATGGGGAAGTCATTTCAGACTGTTAAAAATGAAAAATTATGAGAAGTGGCTCTGCAGTCTAGGCAGTCTAAGACTTTCTCCATATCTTTGAAGTTTTAGACTATATAGGGACATTGCAGCTCAGTAATCAATTAACAACGAATCCGAATCAGGTGCACCTGCTGCAGTTAGTATTTAATGGATAGAAGTTTATATTATATTTTTTTAACATTTTATTGCATAACAAAAGGTAAGATTCTCTCTTTTATCATAAAACATTTTATAGTGAAGTTTTTTCAAGGCATGGTAGATCATCATAGTTTTGAATGCATGAAAATATTTTTGACACTACTGAGTATATACTCTCCCCAAAGATAAGAGGAAATAAAAAGTTGTAAATGATGTGAAAAGGGTAAAAGCAAATAGGATCTAGAAACTGTTACTGTGATCAAAACATTTTTATGTTTTATATACCTTACTGGATTGATATAAGTCTCAAGTTAAATGTTAGAAATGCCAACCTGTATGCCACTTTTTTGAGAAGTGAGAAATTCCTTTCTCTTTGATAAGGGATTTTTCCACAGATCTTTGGTGGGGTCTCTAGCATATCTCTCTCAGTGTTTACACTTTTGTTCTTTTTGTGACACGTTGTGCCAATCTCAGTCAACAACAGCATTATTTGGTCTCTTCAAGTGAGAGTCATTTGCAACCAAACACTCTGGTAGTAGTGCTTTTGCATTATGGCCCTATCTTCTCTCACAACACCCTTTCGCATAAATCCTTTTAGGATGTCCACAACTGTGAAGACAAGAAGAATGTGGTACATTCTAATGGCTTCAATTCTACTCTCACACTTGGTCTGCGTAAAAAGCAAGCCTTTGTTTCAGTTTGATGCTTCAACTCAACAAGGTCAGTAGTTTCATCCACATACATGTTACCACAAAATCACTTTTCTTCCCCTTTCACATCATATAATCAACATAAACACTTGATTGCTTCACTTCTCTCAAGTCCAAGTAGCAGAAATCCCATTTACCACTTTCTCTCTCTGATGAATTGTTCACTTTTCCACCTTTTGGTGATTACCAACAGCACCCTTCAAACAGTCTTCCACAGTAGCTGACGAACAAACAAGAATTCAAGGCGTCTCAAAACATGCTTCTGACACTACACAGGTACCATACTTGTCTTGAAATGAAACCAGTTATTAAGGGCATGCATAGGTTTAGTACAATGATTTTAGGGTACCATACGTTTCCAAACATCTCATTCATGCATGTACTATGTCATACATATATATTAGAGGTGCCCAACACGTTTTCATGTGCCAAAAAAACATTTTTGATAAGTTTTACATGTTTGTGATGTGTTTTACATGATTATGATGTTGTAGGGGAATGAAAGAAAAACTATGATGAAATCAAAGGCCAAAGGGTATAAAGAAGCGTTGAGGGGACTGAGCAGGCTAGGGTCAACACCACCAAGGTGTGAGCACAAATGTGGAGGCTGCATTCCCTGTGATCCTATTCAAATTCCTACCAACAATGATCTTCTGGGTGCTCAGTATGCCAATTATGAGCCTGAAGGATGGAAGTGCAAATGTGGCAATACTTACTTCAACCCATGATCACCTAACCAGAACTTCTCTTTACATGTTTGTGCATAGCCTTGAAATTTGAATGTTTTGGATACAACTGATTAAGGTTTGTGTTAGTTAAAACCAGAAAGTTTCTCCACATTGATCTTAGATGATTGGTTGCTAATTAAAACTAACAAATATTGTATTATTTTGTTCTATTGGTTGCTGATTTGCTACTTTTTTGGATTAAGGAATTTGGCATTAAACCTTGCTTAGCTTTACAATTACGCTGTTATTAGTTGGATGATTTTTTATTTTATTATAGTTTGGATGGCAATTGTTTTAAGCTGGTTTACTAGTGTGATAAGATGTAATAGCACACCTTCCCTCTTAAACCTCATGTGAAGTTCTTGTAATAACTTAAGAAAAAATTATATGTAAGAAAGAAAGAAATAGAGCACACGCAAAAAGGAAAATAATAATTAGGATAAATGAAAACTGTAATAAACAATATAGTAGATTAATTCGAAAAAATATAAAAAAAAATACTAAGGATAGAAATGTAATGTATAAGCATGATATTGATAAGGTACTACAATACAAGTTTCTATTTTAAAAAGCTGCGTGTCCATTTTGTGTAGATGTACTCGACACTTGTATTATACTTACGTATAAATTTAGTAAATTAATAAAAATATTAATTAATAATTTACTTCAAAGTTTCATTATTTAAGTGGGAGAATATATCATGTTATGTGTGGTATGGAAGAGTTATTGTTAACATATATGCCATTTGGACATAAGTTTCATGAATAATTCTACTTATACTATTTAATATTAATAAGAAAGAGGCACTCCATAAATAATAAATAGATAGGTTAAGAAATAAACTATTACATAGTAAAATATAATATATATATATATATATATATATATATATATATATATATATATATATATATATATATATATATAACGTACTTATTATGTATATTTATTCTTATGGTTTGACAATGCACGAAACGTATGCTTGTTTAATTACTTATTATTATTACGTGGAACTAAACATTTGTTTATTGATTTGTTTATTGGTGTATGTGAATGATTAATTTATGTAGCAATTCTTGCATGGTATTGAGAGTTAAGAAAAGTTAAACAAGGATATAATAATTATGAACAAAGAATATAATAACATGGAAGAAAGTTTTTTATTGAATGTATTTTTTTTGGAAGAAAGTTTTTTATTGAATGTACTTTTCTTTGTTTATAATAACTCATTTAATATAGAATTATAGAAAACTAAATATACAAATTATTTTAAATAAATACATTTGGTATTCTACTCATATTTTCTGATATTGCACTGATTATCTATCTCTGATATTCTACTTATTTGTTTCTTTGATACTCTTTTGATTATCTCTCTGATATTCTTATTGATATTCCCTTTATTATCTCTGATATTCTATTCGTTTATTTTTTTAATAATAATATTCTAACACTCTCTCTCTCATGGTGAGCAGTGAGATCACCAATGCTTAGCTTGCTAAGGACATGGGTAAAAGTTTTGCCTGTAACAACTTTGGTGAGAATGTCTGCCAACTGGTCTTCTTACCTTACAAACAGAAACTCAATACTGTTATACTCAATCTTCGTCTTTATAAAGTGTCTGTCCACTTCAACATGCTTGGTTCTGTCATGTTATACAGGATTCTTTGTTTTCATAGCTTCTTGCCATTCACACTTCTTACTCGCTTTATGAACTGTTTTGGGAATAAAAAAAGCTCTTGCAATGTCTGTCACTCCTTCTCTAGTTATCTTCATAGGATACCTGAAATTTCGGGAAACATGTTCTGGATAATATCGGTCAGGTGGTACCCTTCTATTTCTTATTGGCGGAAGTGTGAAAGGCTCAGGTTCTGGTGCTAATATGTCATTGTTAGTGACTTCATTCATAATAGGAGACAACTCAGTAGAGTAAAGATTACTTACCTCTTGTTGGACATTCTGAGAAGGATCCTCATTGGTTGTGTTAGACCCTCCTACGTTGACAGAGACATGCTCGTTGGTTCCCTCTACTTACTCTTTTAGAATAGTTTCTTGGCAACTAAGGCTACCTAACCAACTTGGTGGTTCACTAGTTTTCTCCCCTGAACATCAAGTTGGCTACTGAAGAAATATTCTGATTTTAAAAAATCACAATCGATAGTCACATATACACGATGAGTGATTGGGTTGTAACATCGATACCCCTTTTGATGTGTATCATATCCAACGAAGACACATTTCTCAGCACATGGATCAAATTTGGTTCTGTTAGCTTTAGAAATATGAACAAACACAAAACACCCAAAAACTCGTGGTGGTAACATTTGGACATGATGGATATTAGTCTGAGTAGCTAGGATCTGTAGGGGGTGTTTTATGGTTAAGGATCTGGGAGGGTAGTTGTTCAAAAGATAGGCCGAGGTAGTGACAGCTTCGGGCCAAAACCGTGTTGGAACCTATGCATCAAAAATCAAAATTAAGTTTTATTAAGTGTATTAATATTGCAAAATACAATGAGTATTTTTTTGGATTTGTAGTCACTCATATTTAATCTTTTGAGTATTGTTTGAATTCATTCTTGGATGACCTCTTGAATATTGTTTCAGCTCTGGACACCCTTACCTGACCCGGTTCAAATATTCATTCACAAAACACTTATGACTTAACCAAAGCATTTTTTTACAAGCAATTTTTGTCTTCATCAAGTATTTTTGTATAGTCACTTCTAACTTGTATTATTTAACAAGCCGTTTTTTTTACTTAACTAAGTATTCTTTCACAAGTCACTCCTGACTCAAATGAGTATTCAATGAACAACTGTCACTATTAACTAATAATAACCGAATATTCTTTGCAAAAAATCACCCGTAAGATACAAGAAATGTATGAGTGGTAACCAATAAATCACATCATTTGCTTGGTAGACATGATTATTTTCTATTAACATATATGATACTTGTACTCTCTTCTAGTTAACTAATGGAATATGGACATTGTTCTTCTATACGAAGCTTTTGATAAGCACGAAAATTTCAAAAGTTTCAACAAAACATAACGTTGTGTATGTATCTTTTCTTCTTTTTTAGTTGCTGTATATAGGTGCCAAAGAAATTAGCTGTTGTGAAATCATTTTTGGGCATTGAACAACTTCTTTTTTAATGTCTTTCTTTCAATAAATGTTATTTCTTCTTTATGTGACGTCTAATAGTTTGATGTATTTATTTTTTATTGGACAGTGTGTTGTTTCTTAAATTTGTCTAAAGTGCTATTTCATATGAAATAAATAATCTTTATAGAGTTGATAATGCATAACTTAGAGATTTGTTTTTAAAAAAACAATTTAAGTGATCTTTTATGTGACTTACCATTTAGTAATGAACATTTCTTATAACATGAAATAAACATTTATATATATTTTTTGTGTATAATAATGTTAAATTACTTCTATACACTTATTGTCTAAGTATTTACATATTTTTATCAAATCTAAAATAATATTATATACTATATATCATTTAATAGATAAAATACATACATTTTATACAACGCGTGTTGTTGAATTAAACTATCATCTTACAACAAAACGTAATCATAATAAATATATATTAGGTATTCAAGTGTGATTCTAAGTACCATATTGGGTGTAGGAATGAAAAAGTTGAGCAACATATAAGAAAGAAGACCCGCAAACCTAATGCCTTAAAGTTTTAGGTTGAAGGTGGCGTCATTCCCTTATATGTTGGCTCAGTTCTCATTCTTGTAAGATTTTCCCGGTGTTTATCCCTCGGATTCTCCCAACAATATACTTATGATTTTAACACTTAATTAAAAATATATGATAATGATGTTTTATTTTAACACAATCTTTATGATTTTAACACTTAATTAAAATTACAATATCTATAAATACGGACGAAAAACTAACAATTATAAATATCAATTTTGTTAGAAAAAACTTAACTAACGTTGATAAAAAAATATTAAGAAAACAAATAATTTCAAGTAGTGTATAATTGAAAACAACCACAAGTAACATCAAATTAAAAAAATACTCTCATTGATTTCAACTAGAAAAAAACTAGAAAAAAATTGTGTTTGAATAAATTGAAAAAAGATCATTAATGTTTATTAAAATTTTTACTAATATTAACTAAAAAGAAATATCCAACTATATTGATAAAAAATTTCTAATCTTAAGTAAAAAATTATCACGATAGTAAATGTCATCACCATTAATAAAAAGAAAATATCAACCTAAAAATATCCTCACTTTAACTAATTAACATTCCAATTTTAGTGAACAACTCTCCCAACATATCGAAGTTAAGCTAAAGTAGAAGGCTGAAAAAAAGCAACATAAATTTTTAAGAGAAAAAAAAAACGTAATATAAATTCTTACTTTTTATAAATTTATTTAAATTATAGAATCAAATTACTCTTAAAAATTTATAGAATATAATTTTTCAAAATCTAAATAATATATTTGATCGTAAGTTCTTGAAAAGTTTTCATCCAAACATGTTATTAAAAAAATATCTTTTCCCTTACTAACTTTGCTATTTTTTATGTAGCTATTTTCTTAACGAGTAATTTAAATTTCAGTGAAAACAAAATGTGATAATTGCAATTAATTAATTAAAATAAAAATCCGATCATAAATTTAAAAGGAAATAAATAATACTATATTTATTTATTGAAGTAATATAAAATTCACAAACCAATAGTTATGCATTTCTAAACTCGAAAATGCCAATTTAAACACCTTTTTTTTATTGAGTATACCAATTATCCACGTGTAAGAAGTTAAAATTTATTTAAGACATTGAATACAACAACTTAAGTTAAATCAAAAGCAAGTCTCACAGTGTGATTAAAACTGCACAATAACACTTTAGACATTTCATCTGCACAGTAAAACCAACATTAATACTAATAAAGTTAACACATAAGTAGAATTTATTATAAATAAAAAAAAACCGTACTTCAATTATGATTTATCTTGAATTAATTAAGAGAAAGGAAGACGAATAAATAATGTAGGATATGGTTGATGAAAGTCACGTGAGGTGGGGCCCAGTGAGGAGTGACAACTGGGCGAAAGGTTCGCGGTGTGTCTGGGGTCCTATATATCTGCTTTGCTATTCCAACACACCAAAATAACCGACGGTTACAAGAATGTTCCTGCAATGCATGAGAGAGAAACACTCTTTCTTTTCTCCATTTTCAAATTCCCTTTTCTCTCTAAACCATCATTTTCTTTTCTTTTTACCCTAACACCATTTTCTTCTCTACCTCAATCTCCCACCCAATTTTTTTATTTTATTTTATTTTTCTATTTCTTTTTTTTTCCTTCCACCTGCATTCTCCGTTACTATTTTCCCATTTTTTTTTATCCGATCGATGAACGGAGCTCGTTCGGTTCTGCAATTTGTCGAGTAAAATGATTTCCTCTTGCGGAATTCGGCGTTCGGATTAGCTTAGGGTTTCAGCGGAAAAAATTATCGCTTTCGGTTTTTGTTTTTCGGAATGGAACCTCGCGTCGGGAATAAGTTTCGGCTTGGACGTAAGATCGGTAGCGGATCGTTTGGAGAGATCTATTTAGGTTGCTTGAATTTCCATTCTGTTGTTGTAATTATCATTCTTTTGATTTTGTTTTATTTGTAATTTTATGTGTTGTTGTTGTTGATGATGAGTTTTTGTTTTGTTTTATTGTGCAGGTACTAACATTCAGAATAATGAAGAGGTTGCAGTTAAGCTTGTAAGTGCTTTTGACCAATTGGGTTTTGGATTATGTAGGACTTTGAATTTGACTGATTTTGTATTTGAAATATGGAGAGGACAATTTGTCAGTTTTATAGCCATGAGTTGTGTGAAACTGGTTTCGTGTGAAATCAGTTTCGGCATGGGATTGTGAAAATTGGGGTTCAGGTTGGATTTTGTCCTGGTGTTCATAATGTCATTGATCTGTGTGTATGCGCTTCTATTCTGGGTGTCTGTGACTGTCTTCATTCACTGAGATTATTGTTCTTTGATTTTTATGGGAGGGGACAAGGTGGACGCTTAAAGGGTTCTCGTGGGAGACCTTTTCTATTGTTAAGTCAACAATGTTTATGGTGTGTGAACGAGAATTTTTATGATATGCAGTAGATTCGAAATAATTAAAGTAATCTGTCTGCTCCTTGTTCAAAAGCAGAATTTAAAAATGGTAGGTTTGTACTGGTTGTTATAACGTTTCAGAGCTGGTTGGAATCTAAGTTCATTTCTTCTTTTTTTAGAGGTAAAAATGAGGTGGACTAGTGTCAATTTTATAGGCATAGGAATGAGGATACTTCTGAATGGTGCACTGTTCCTAATATGTTGATTACTGCAAAAAACAAGTGAAGATATCCTTTCGAATAATTGGATTTTTTTTTAATTCTTGAGTAGCTAAGATTTTAGATTATTATTATCGTAGTGAAAATTTCCCTTTATTAGCCTTTAAAATGATTATACATGTGATGTAACTGCTTATGATAGAAAAAAGCATATTAATCGAACTACTTGAACTATTTGGGGTAGAGGGTATATTGCTCTGTTTGAAATGTTGCTTATGTACTGCTATTAACTGCTTGGAAATTTCGTATCTAATGGACATTACGAAATAATTTTCTCTTAGCGGAGATACATTCTAAAGAGATTTATAAATGGTCCCGTTTGCCCAATGTTGTAGATCATAATTATAATCATGTATAAATTAAGCTTTATATATATATATATAGATAGAAAGTTTTTGCTGTTTTAATAGAATTGTTATTGTTGTAACATATACTTAGTCTAGAAAAGTGTATACTGTGTAAAACAGTTCAGTATTTCAGCGCAAGTTACAATTCTTAGTCTGTGAAGGAGAATCCTTAAGAATTAAAAAAGTAGGAATGGTATGTGAACTGCAAATTTGGAACTCTTGCAATCTGTTGGATTTACTGTTATTTAACTTCATTCCTGATATGGTCTCTACTTGGATTTTGGTGGTCATTTTGGACTCTTTTTCTTAGGTAATTACTAGTTTTTGGATTGCTCTGAGTGCTCCAGTGATTCATTTCGTTTCCTCTTACCCCCTTCCTGTTCTTTGCTTGTGCTCTTTCTAATTAGGAAAATGTCAAGACAAAGCATCCTCAGCTGCTATATGAATCCAAGTTGTACAGAGTTCTCCAGGGAGGAAGTAATGTTTCTTCTCAAAAATAATTGTTTGTCTCTTTCTTATTTGCTTTTTTTCGCCACGATCCCTGATAAGTAAGTGATCTATTTATATATTATAAATGATTCTAACACAAATTTGGCATTGGCAGCTGGAATTCCTGATGTTAGATGGTTTGGAGTGGAGGGAGATTACAATGTTCTAGTGATGGATCTGCTTGGACCTAGCCTTGAAGATCTATTTAATTTCTGCAGTAGAAAGCTCTCACTAAAGACAGTTCTCATGCTTGCTGATCAAATGGTGGGTCTTCCCCCTTAATCTGAGTGAAGGAGATAAAATTCTGATGAACTATTTCATTCAAATGACTATATTAATGACTTATTTGGGTCCTCTATGTCCTTTTTATGCAATTACTTAGGACTAACTATTTGGCTAACTAGTAAACTAATAGTAACTCTTGGTATTTTTGTTTTTTGGTCAGATCAACCGTGTTGAGTTTGTTCATTGTAAATCTTTTCTACATCGGGATATCAAACCAGATAATTTCCTGATGGGATTGGGAAGGCGTGCAAACCAGGTGGCTGATCTTGTTTACATGTGAGCTTTTTTATTTATTGTATGTTGATAAATTAGGTATTTAATCCATTTTGATCTACATGTAGGTTTACTGTATTGATTTTGGTTTGGCAAAGAAATATAGGGATAGTTCAACCCATCAACACATTCCATACAGGTACACGGATTGATTTGCTAATCTAGGTTATTCCAGTTGTTATAGCTTGTTGCCTAGTGGAATTAGTGTCTTAATTATGACTTTGTAATTTTTCATGTTTGGGGTTGTTGTTGTCCTAACTTCTCATGTTGTCATTTTATTGTTCATCCTCAGAATTAAAAATCTGCGTTATCAAACATTTTGGTGGCAGAAAAAGTTGAAAACCTTGTAGTTTTCTAGTTGACCAATACACTTTTAGATGTTTACCATCGAATGTCTTTTATGTGGTACGGTGATGCTTTGAAATGGCAGTCCGTTTACATACCATACTCCTTATGGGTTTTGTATCTTCTAGCAGCTGAAAAACTTGGAATTGGAGACTAGCAGGGCAGTGACTAAGATTTTGATGGAAACTTGAAAGAAGCATGGAGCTTTTTAAGTTTAAATCTATATGAATTTGAGTTGTTTTTAATTTAAATAATTCCTTGCTTTGAATTTGGTTTTAAATTAGATTAGTATCGAAAAAAAATAAAATTGGTTATTATTTGGTGATTCATGTGGTGTTTAAAGCAAAATCCAAGAAGAGAGGACAGGGAATAAGGGAAGTTTTATTTGACATAAAAACTGATTACTGCTTTCTGAAAGATTTCTGTTTTTGGTCATGTTTTGACATAAAAAACTAATACAAGAACACCTCATAGCAAAATTTGTATAACTACCAAGACATTCTAATCATGTGAAGTGATGGATAAATAATGGCGGATGCAATTCATAGAATTCAAGTTCACTTGCGATGCACAAATATGGTACAATTATCAGCTACGATATGTATATGTGAGATGGCAAATCCACTTAGCTCATGGATTTGCTTTCTTTTTTTGTGCATTTCCTCTTAGAAGCATATGATTGGTGAGCTAGAAGGTGCCACCTAGTTGGGATCTTATAGTCTCATTATGATGCTTTCTTGAGTGAAACCTTTATTAAAAAAACTATATAGTGAAAGTTTTCTGACAGAAGATTCATACTGAAACACCTAAAAGGACTCGCCTCTGCATGCATTTTAATTTTAAACCGAAGATGATTGAAATCCGTTTATCTAATAGAGATAATCACCTTTTTTTTTCTCAAAATTTCTAACGAAGCTGGTAAAAATTGGAAATTGCTTCTTTACCGAACACACTAAGATATTAAACTAATACTTAGGAATAGTGTCTCCTAATAATAAAATAGTCTTAAATAGTACTGAAAATAGAAATTCATTTCTTGTCCTTTATTGAAATTACGATTCTTCCTCTGGATTATATATTATTTATGCTCTTTTTGCTGCATCATTTATAACTTGTAGACAACTTTTTATTTTGCTCCAATTCCGTTGTTTAATTTTCTATTCAGAAGTGATGATGTAATTTACCTGATTAGTTGGTGGTGATAGGTGTATTAAATTGAATTATGTGTAGAATGCTTTCTTTGTGATTTCTTGGATAAGGTTGAGATTCCGTTAGCCATGTGATGCTACATTCGGATGTCAGCTTGATTTTATATTCATGTAGCCTGGCCATTCTTGTTAGTGTTGTTTTAATATGATTTACTATGTAAATGTAACATGTATTCTATTTGATCATTAACTGCAGAGAAAATAAGAATTTAACTGGGACTGCTAGATATGCAAGTATGAATACCCACCTTGGCATTGGTATGTATGCTTGTATGTTTCTTACCTGGCATTTGATTAATTTGCGCCCAAGTTGTGTTATCTAACATATACACGTTGCTTGGTACTATTATGATCAATACACAGAGCAGAGTCGAAGAGATGATTTGGAGTCTCTAGGTTATGTGTTGATGTACTTCCTGAGGGGAAGGTGATTATTGGCGTGTACCTTCCATTGCTTTCTTCAAGTACCGAGTTGAATGTTTTTATTTGATATTCATTTTATATGTAGTCTTCCTTGGCAAGGACTTAAAGCGGGAACCAAGAAACAGAAATACGAGAGAATCAGTGAAAAAAAGGTTTCTACTTCTATTGAGGTCGGTACTGTTATTGTTGGCCTCCTTGAATCCATATTTTGCACTATTCTTGAATTATACTCATAACTTACTGATTATTCCAGGCATTGTGTCGAGGTTATCCAACAGAGTTTGCATCATACTTCCATTATTGTCGCTCATTAAGGTTTGATGATAGGCCAGATTATGCTTACCTCAAGAGAATATTTCGTGACCTGTTTATTCGTGAAGGTGTGAACATAATATCATATAAAGTGCATCCTTTTGTCTTTGCCTTGTGCATATACTTCAATGATTTGGATTTCAATCTATGAAAGGCCATGTATGTATATATGCTCATTACATTGGCTTATGGACAGGATTCCAGTTTGATTATGTGTTTGATTGGACAATCTTGAAGTATCAGCAATCACAGCTAGCCGCACCTCCTGCACGCGCTGTTGTAAGTGTTTCTTTATTCTTGATCTTTCACTTGAGCAATGGATATAGACTTCTGAGATGGCAAGATGCTTGTATTTTAGGGTCCTAGTGCTGGAACTAGTTCTGCAATGCCACCAGCTGTGACTAATGCCGATAGACAAACAGGTAAATAATTGTTATCTGTATGTTTCCTTATGATATTGAAGTTTGGCAATGTAATACGTTAAGTACATATGCTTCCTTTTAGTATATTCAAGTCTAACCCGGGCTATGTCTAGCTTGCCGTTCTTAATGTGATCTGACCTTTTCTCAATTTTTAAACATAAATGTAATTAAATTAATTCATTCTGAAAAGATAATTACATTTTTGTTTCCTCGCATTTGTTGTTGCCACTCTAATGCTGTCCTTTTTTTCAGATAATGTAGGTTCTCTAATTTTTTTTTTTGTTCCTAAAAGTTTAGCCCTTGAGCGTTTTGTTCTTACCCCTTTTTCACAGGAGAGGAAGAAGGACGACCTCCTGGTCTGATTTCAGGGGATTCCACAAGGAGAAGAATGTCAGGGAACATCTCAAACTCTGTAAATACTTCAAGACAGAAAAATCCAGTCGCCATGGATGCTGCTCTTAATAAGGAAGCCATGGTAAAGTTGGTTAGAGTGCTTAGTTTCCTTTGGGTTCTTTCTGAGAAACAGATCTTAACTCACTGATTACGAGTGTGACGAGTGTTGTCAAATCATGCAGTTATCAAAGCCTAATGTCTTGGGTCAGTCAAGTGGATCAAGGCGAGCTGCTGTTTCTAGTAGCCGCGATGCATATGCTGGTAGTGATTTGGATCCTCGTACTCGTACTACTGAGGCTAACCCTGGAACAGTGCGCAAAATATCATCTGGGAGAAATGCTTCTTTTGTCAAGAACTACGAAAGTGCTGTCAAGGGCATTGAGGGTTTGCAATTGGAAAATGACAAGAGGGCACATTATTAATTCCTTATCTTTTTATGTTGTAAATATATATTTGAGTTGAGGGACATTGCTGTGCAATAGTTGCATTCGTTACTAAGGTGAGCTGTGAAGGGATATGTGGATATGAACTCAGAAATCTGGGCTGTGGTGTTTAACCCCTGTGCTCATACTGATTAAGTGGGGAAGCTGAAAGAACTGGGCTAACTCAAGTGGGGAAGCTCAGGTTTGCATTGGCACTTGTATTCTGGTAAGAATCCTAAATTTTGTAATATTTTCTTGTGATTTATTGTTTTACCAGATGCTTAAAGTGTCACGTGGACCACATTGTTCAAAACTATCAAATACCACCAAAAATCTACTCATGTTTTGGTTAAAATTAAAGTTTCCAAGACGTGTCTGGATATCACTGCGGTATTAGAAGTATTTTAGGTTCTTGAAATGTTTCTACCTTGGTAATTCTTATCAGCTTGAATCATTATATTTCTCTAGTTTTCCATAATTGTTATCTCTGAATAACATTTACATCATTTTTATTTCAAATATTTTGGAAGGATTTGTTTAAATTGGATTGCTTGTGTCTGGAATTATTGCTCCTGATCCTCATGCTTGATTGAACATGGACATACCCTGTTGGTTCTCATATCTGCATAGGGTAATTATTCTCCCCCAGATGTGTGTTAAAAACTCGTTGTTCAAAATTGTTTGGAAAATGACTTTCACTTATTTCAAGGCTTCAAAGAGTTTTAAATATATTTTTTCAATAGAGTCTTTACTAAAAAGTTTCATTTTATTAATTGTTTAAAATATTTTTTGTTTTGTTTAAACTTATCTTGATTGCTTGATTTTTATTGTAAATAGGACTATGTGACTATTACTTTTGTATTTTTATCTCTAACTTATAAAATGACTTGTTCCTTCTTTTTCCGGTATCTATTAACTTGTCAATTAACTCGTTTTTTTTCCAAGAGCTAAGTAACAAGTTAGAGACTAGAAAGAGAAGACATGACTTTATTGAACAGTTATTAATTATAATGGAAGTAATTCACGTTATTCTTTGATGGAAAAATCAAACAATATAAAATAAATATTTTAATATTTAATAGGATAATTTTTTAATGAAGATAAATTAAAAATATTCAAATATATAAGAGGGATTTAGAACTTATTTAAGCTTTTGCATTGCCTTTTTTGTTAATTATAATTTATTGTTAAATGAAAAATAGAATCATGATAACAATGATGAAAGAGTTAAGCTAATTGTATTATTTGGGTATGCGGTTAAATAATGCCTTTTTATTTTATATAAAATTACTATATATAATTATTTTTGTATTTTATTTTACATTTAGTATGTTACTAAGATGTACTTTTATTTGTCTAATTTTATTCTTAATTCAATTATATAATTTACTTTTAATATTTTATATTAAAAAAGTATATTGCGTCTAATATTGGAATTAGAATTTTAAATTATGCTAATTTGACTTATTTGGATTTAAAAAGTTTATCACTAAAGTCAATCATTATATAACTATTAAACATGTTCATGTTTTTATCAGTATTAATTATAATATATGAAAATTGTGTAACAAAATAATAATCATTACTCTTTTTCCATCACTACATAATTAATTTTTTTTCACAATAGTTTAGATATATTTTGTTACTAAATCTTTATAAAACGGTAAATATATACATATATAGTACAAATTAATGTTATATGTATATTTTTTGTAAGAGTAATATAGTGATCGTTGTTGATAATATATGAAAAAGTAAATTATAAAAAAATTTCATAGAATTATGTTATTTATATATAAGAGTAAATAAATTACTTAAATGAATACGCATTTAAAGATAATCTGATTGTCTGAGTTTTCATTTTTTATTATCTTAAATAATGTTTGTATCGTAACTGATTAACAACACTAAAAATAATACAACCAGTCCTTTAGGTTATGTTTTAAAAATGGGGTCAAACTTATTAATTCAATAAAAAAAATTGGTGAACATACTAATATAATCGATCAATAATTGATTAAAAATTTGAATTTTTTAATTTGAATATTTAATTTCCAAAAAATAAATAAATTTGTAATAGTTGATAGAATTAATTAACAATAGGGAAGTCCAATCCCACAGTTTTAGACTTCTGAGCTTGAATGCATATTGAGGAAAATAACCATTGATGTAAAACTTTCAAACTTGTATATTTTGGGAAAAATTACAGCTGATATAAAACTGAGAGTTGAGATATGTAAATTATATTTTTATTTAATAAAAACATCTAATGTAAAACTTTGAGACTTAGAATAAGTATTATTAATTACTTTATAATAAAACAATGTGAATATTTGATACTCAGGTTGCGAATAATAAAGCTATTATGTTTGCTATTCCAACATTATTAAAGTATGATTTTACTTATATCAATATAATCACAATTGAATCATTAAACATTTACCTTGACCTATTTAATGATTAGCTTGCTTTTAAAAACATTACTTTTAAGTAAAATTCTCAAAGTGGTGGGGGAGGAAATTCAAACATTCAACCATGCAAACTATTCATGATATTTATAAAATTTGTATTATACAGAACTTAAAGACCAAAATTACCCGTAACTACTAAATAAGATACATAATATGCATTTCTTATTAAATATATAAAATAGTATCATTTATACTTATTAATAATTTAAATATACTTATTGTAATAAACAATAAGTAATAAATAGTAATATTACTACTAATAATAAATATATAGTTTATACTTCATTGGATATATAAAACTGCATAATACTTATAAATAAATTTAAAATAATATTGTATGAAAAAATGAACAGTATAATTTGTAACCATTAATTAGATAAGTATGAAATATACTTTTTCCTACACGTCCTTAATAGGTCTTTTTAAATATAGTTAACTTGTTTTTAATTCACAGTGTTCATCTTTTTTACCATAGAGTTGGTGAGTCATGTTTCTTTTCCAATTTGTCATATAAAGCTTTGTTTGACATGTGGATAGAAATCCTTTATAATGTCCATATGACAAAATTTACCATAAAACAATTTTTGAAAAAAAAAAAAAGAGAAAAGCTCTGCCATCAAAATTTTTTGAGATCCAACTGAGCTTGGTGAATTCTCCACAAAATAAGCTTTATTTATTTTAGGAACTGATCTCAAGTTTTAACAGATTTGTTAACCAAAGTAATATCGGCGGTTACCAGTGAACTTTTTAAAATAATTTTAATAAGACAAACTCTTCCGTGAAGGAAAGTAAAGAACTTTTTTCCATTTAGCAAGCTTTGACCTTTTCCGCTTTTGCGTTAAACATAGGAATTCTAAGGTAAATAAAAGGCAAGGAACTTTGCTTGAATGCATTGCCATTGTGGAACCAATTGTTGATTTAGCACAATAAAGGTCGGCGGATAAAAGAAGGGTAGGAACCAATTCTTGGTGATTGTAATATAATGTAACAACTTTTATTTAGTGAAGTGCATCTATCATATATCTTTTCGTCATATAATATTTCTTTACTCTTTTAAAAAAGAAACTTACATATCCAAATACATATATTATATTTTAATTTCACACCGAAAATGAAATTCATCAGTCAATTAATGATAATTTTATCTATTGTGCTGTAGCTTTTGATACTTTTTATCTATATGTGCTGTGCATACTTACAAAATCTGTCTCTCAAATGTCAACCACAAACGTCATCAATGAAGTATTAAATTCTCATAAAGACAAGTGGAGGGAGTAAGGATAAGTATTTTGCCCATCTAGGAATATAAATGCAGTAACATGACTCATACAATACTGAATGATATCTGTCATCATTTATTGGTTGAATTCCTGAAACAAGATACAGTTAAACCAACTTTGGCATTTACAGCTATCCCTAAACTAACTATCACAAACCAGTGAGTGTTACTCAAGCATTTAGAGATTGACATTTTCAAAAATTGCTTGCATATTTGATAATAGTGCAAATTAGTACACAGATCAAGAGGAATCAACCTTCAAAAATCAGATGGAATTGTTAACCAGAGGAATGACTGTCAAAGCAGACGATGATCCCCGTACAAAAACAAAGAGACAACTACTATCAACATCGATTTTACTTTGAAAATGCAAAAGCACATTCAGACGAACATTGTGATGGTACCTTAGTCAACTTCTCCGTTTCTATTCATCAAGTCATGGTAGTATAATAGTACGCTCATAGGTTGACCAAGAATACAAAATATGAACCAAAAAATCATATTTCCAACCTGGCATGGATAAATGAGAATGAAACAACAAAGAAATTCACTTGAAGATTATAATTTATGAGATAACTCATTAATAGACCGAATTTCTTAATAGAACACTTTAGAGTCATACCATTGAGTTTCTGTACTTGTTTTGCAGGTAATTAGTGATCAAGACCAATGGAACCTGGAAAGGGAGGGAAAGATATTTGCCATTATCTTATGTCAAGAAATAAACTCACTCCAACCAAAACAAAATGACAGAACAAGTTTGTCTAGAGAACATTGTCTTGCGCTTGGCCATAGAACAGGAATTAAACTCACTCCAACCTTTTCATTTCTTATATGGGGCAAGGTTTGTTGCTCTGGGGGTTGGGAGGTCGAATTTCTACTAAAATTTGTGCCAATTTTATGCTTAAATAATAATTGAACCTTAATAGTAGCCAACTTCAATTGAAAAATAGGAGAATATACCTGAAACATAATTCCTATAAATGCCCACAACTTGAACATGTGGCAAGGAACGGCAATGCATAACTGCACTCAAATGAGAAATTATGAGCAAATTGCTGAAGGAAGCAAAATGAAAGGCGGTACCATAAATGACTCAACTCTACTCGAAAAAATAATACCATATATGACTATGCCGATCACAAAATGAGTATATGACTACGCTTACAGAACTAGAATAGACAATAGTCTCCTGGGAGTCTGAACGCCATATAGTAAGGGCATCTCGGATAAAGCGCTTTACATGAGTTGCTATATACCAAATATTTTACACCATTCCAAATTTATTGTATGTGATTGGATAAAAAATTTCATAATTTACAGAAAATTCAAATATATAAATTTGAATTGCTTTAAAAGAAAGTTAAAAAAAAAAAACTATGTCAACCAAACAACACTCTGATCTCAACTAAGCCAGTGATTTTCCAGTTGAAGTTAAGCCAATGAGTGAATATAGAGAGAAGAAATATAGATTTGAGAAAGATGTATGAGAAATTTAAAATTCTTACCTTTCATATAAAATTTGAAATTACGTTATTCTACGTAATCAAAATACCCTAAAAGAATTTAGAATTTTAATTTCTTCTAAAATTCCATATCCGAACAACGTTTTTTGTCATTAAACATTTCAAATTTTCTCTACAAATATCTATCTGTACACGCATAAATGTATTATTAAGGATTAATTTTACTAAAATATCCTTATTATTTTTCTTAATTTCTATAAATGCATTATTAAGTATTCCAAGACCATAATATTTATTAGGAGGCAAAATTGGAATATAAATTTTAATATTCCGATAAACATTGACCACGTCAATCAATATACTTATTTTTTTTTAATGAAAATCAACTGGAAGTGAAGGATATAATATTTCACTTTTCCTATAATTCCATATCATCTTTCTTACTTTAAATAAGTCAATCAATTTTTTTCGTCAAACCAAGTCGAAACTCACCAACATGGTTTTTTTTATGGGGGAGTGGAGTGGAAGAGTTTTTCCAAACTTTTATTGTTTGGTTCAATTTTTTGGAGCCCTTCTCGTCCCAACTTTACTCTCCTCCGATATTGGGAGGATTTTGGAATGGAAATAAGTGGATCTAAAACACTTTTTAAGTATAATGACTATAATATTCTTACTAATGATTTGAAGATTGAAACCATAAAGGTACAAGGTAAATTAAATTTTAAAATCTTCCTTCTTGTGAACTAAACAAGAAAAGAACTATCTTTGTTCCCATTTATTAAAGGCACCCTCTTCTCCAAAAGAAACATATTCCCTAATAAAAAATCTCTCCTTTTAAAAAAATAATGCATATTGAAATTGATAATAACTTTCAAAAACATGAAAATTACAATATAAACAATACCAATAAAATAGAGTATGATTTTTATTATTATCAATTTGAACACTTCCCCAAGTATGTTCCACTAAGTTTCATATATATTTCCTTTTGACAAGATGTGCTCTCCTTCTAAATATGTTCTAAATTGGAATGCAAACCATTAGAAACTTACTGAGATATCGTTGTTTGGACGATTATATGAACTATCTATGGAAAATCAATATCCTACTTGCTAGGGCTCATATGATTACAAGTTGTGATTGAAGCACTAAGAAAGTTCACTCTACATCTTGTTGACGTTGGACAACCAATTTTCTTTCCACTTGCGACATTGAGGTGACTTTAATGAAAAAGTCCATTTTGAATAAGGGTGTGTTTCTCTCTCTAGCATATAGTTTTTGCTCATAAGACTTTTCAAGAAGTTGGTAACATACACATTTCTCTAGTGCTTTGAGTGTGTATTCCGAAAGGGAATCGGGATAAAATTCCTGAACTGGGACGTGGCGGCTGACGACAACAATTGGGAGTCTGGAGATATCGGCGGAGGGCACGATAGAAGACGAAGAAGTTAGAAGAAAAAGGTAGAAGAGAAAGAAGGTAGAAGAAGAAGAAGGAATTGGGGATCGATTTAACATAGGTGTACAAAAGTTATGAGCTATACATGTATTTTCAGTTGGATGTGAACATGTTGAGCTGAGTCAACCCGAACCAAGTGGAACCACTTTTTCTCTTTGCCTCCTTTATAAATTTTTTTTCTTCTTTTACTTTCTTTGTTAAGTTTTTTCCTACCTACCTCATCTAATTTAGAATCTAATCACACCTTACAAAGCCGAAGAGTACTAGACTGGTTGAAAAGTTGAACTTCATTGTTGTCCTCCATCCAAAACCATATAAGTTGCATTAGCTCAATGAAGAGGGGGACAACATTTCTTGGAGACCAAATTAGTCACCGAAAACTTATGAAAAAACCGGTCGCTAAATCGGTGGCTAAATTTCAGTGGCAAAATAGTGGCTAAAATGAAATAAAATTCAATAGTAATGAAGTCGTTGGCCAACTATATTTGACAGTAGAATCCTTACATTGGATTAATGGATTAATTGATGATAGATTTTGAGTTTTCAAATTTTAAGGTGAAAAAACTTCAAATGCTATGACTAGATATTTAAGCAAAGCTGGTCTTATTTTTCAAAAGACTTCGATGAGCTTTCACCCACTCCTCCCAAACCAGGAACATGAACAAAAGGATTTTTTCATGATGTTGACCTTGTATGGATTGTTTGTATAGTATTATTGTATTCAGAACCAGATTTTGGGTTGTCCTATTGCTTCTGCTTTTGAATTCTAAGTGAACTACTGCGTCAAGGGTGCCACCTAAACCTCTATTCTTTCCGATGTTCCATCTATGCCTATTGATTCTTCTACCTATTGATTCAAAGTGATTCTTTAATTGGTAATTATGCAATTGTTGGATATGGTCAGAAAACTAAATTATGGCAAAAACAACTTAATTATTGGGAGGAAAAAATTTATTGAGATCCTAAATTACAGCAATCACACGATTTCAGGATTTGCATAATTATGATAATTGGCAATTATTTTCACTATAATTGATACCCACAATATATAATAAAAGCACATTGGGGAATAATTGACACACCGATTCAGTCATGTATGTCTCTTGCTTCTTCTTCTCAAACATGTTGGAACCATTTGGAGATGTAAGTTTAAGTATCCACTCATACAATATTTTTTAACTGGATACACAACAAAGTGCGACTGACCCCTACACGAGTGTCGAGGAGGTGTCAATGTCAAGAACACGTCGTGTAAGAGAAGCTTGGGTAAGCTTTTCATGACTCAATCTTTTCCCCGTAATGTTTGCCATTTTTGTATGATGTTTGATTTGCACCGTAAAAATGGGTTGCATCCAAATAAAAGGTTGAATAGATGTAAAACATTGATGCTTATGTAAACAGAGATAATACCTCTTTTAGTATACCATAACTTTTCCAAATCTGACCATAATTTTTTCACTTCAAACTAATGTTGATTAAAATATATTTTGCAAAATTAAGATTTAAATTAAACTTTATTATCGTTCGCTCAATCACAGTTTATAAAAAACTGTCAAAAGGGAGAGAGGAAAATTAGGGATAGAAAGAGAGATGAATCACATACCTCATGAAAAACAGCAGAAACCAGGAAGGCAATTAATGAAGCACCACCCTGTACAAGACAAAAATCACAATCGCATACACAAATAGAACTACGAAATGCGAGATGAAGGTACCCAAAAGAGCAAGATTATAGAATATGAGAAAAAATAAAGTGATCTCCTCTGCTATTCTTATTTAATCTTGTCAATATGCATACAACTAAATATGCCAAAGTCAAAATCTGAAGCTACAAAGCGAAAAAAAGACAACTAATTCCAAGTTTGGATTAAAGATGTGAAAGCTCCAAAGTACTGTTACTTTAAAAGCAACAAATCTTTCCTTCTCAATTCATGCATTGGAGTGCACAAAAATACTTCTGTAACTTTAAATCAAACATATGCTAAGTCTGCAATATGGAATGAACAATTCAACAGAAGTAAACTTAAGGGAACAAGCACAACGGATGAAATGAGGTCTGATAATAGGAAAATCTCAGCAAACATAAACTTCCAGAAAATAGTAATTTTTGTTTATTAGTTTAAGCAAAGGAAAATATTCACTCTCTTTATGAAAAAAGTATTTTCCAATAGCCCGTTCTTACTCCCAACATAACAAATAGTGAATGAAAATTTAAGTTTTTACATTAATTAAATAGCAGAATTATCAACTATTTTTTACACTATACCATGATAGACCACCTATATCCTTAAAACATAAACTTCTAAAGACACACTTTTCATTTGTGCCTATATTTTGCCTAAAAATTACAGTTTAGTATCCACTCAGCAAGATGACAGGAAACTTCATTTTACCTTTGGTATACCATTCCTTATGCATGGAAAATATATGTGGCGAACCATCCATTTGTGCACAGGCTGCATTATAAAAGAAGCTATTAAGTTGAATAGTAATGGTTTAGACCTACAAACGAAATTTATAAACAAATGCTGATTGTTCTAATATGGTTTCAGAACCAAATAGTCAGTAAATGATGGAATATTTAAGACAGAATATAATGGAGAACAGAAGTGCTAGTTATCTTTCTTCTTCCTAACCTAATTCTTTATGTTGTTAAAATAGCATTACAATAGTGAAATCAAAATCAGATATATATTCATTGACATGAATTTCATGTGAAAAATGCGACAAGCATGTCATTTCACACAGGCAGTTCTGAAATGGAAACGTACCATATTCCACATCCTCCAATACTGATGACAGCAGCAGCAGAAATGCATTCAACAAAGACAAGTCATAAGTTCTCTTCAAGAAAGTGTGATTAACTAAACAGTCCAAGAACATGCCAGAACTGAGCCTACCTCTTCAACAGTTCTGGCATTCCACCAATCTTTATAGAACTCACGATCACCAAATCGGAGAAGCTCTGCAAGTATATTTAACCTACATTGCAACAGTACTTCTTAAGACTAAAAATATTACTCAGTTTTTAAAAAAATATAAATTAGTGAAGGAATATTTTTTAATTAACTTTTTTTTAGACACTACCTCTAACTACTATATATACGACACATTGATCATAACTTGAAGGTAAAGCACACAACAAGACAAGAATACATCTAAATTATTTTCACAAAATAATAGTATTATCAATGAGAAGGGGAAAAACCTTACAAGTACAAAGAATCATAAGATATCTCGCAACAAAAGTATGCAAACTCATTAATAAATTAATGCTCTACAATTTCTTAATGTTCAAATATGTGCTACGCATCTTGTAATATTTTCGGTGTACCTTCATCAAGTCACTTACTTTTGCAGAAGTTTTCAAGACTCATCTTCTATGATCAAGAAACACCTTCTTTCTTCCAGGAGAAGGTTATATGTCCATGGCAATGCATCTTTACTGGTGTTCTATCTAATGCACAAAAGTCTACAAAATCTTTTTGCCCAAGTTCTATCTAATATTGCTATAAGTCCTTCTTTATCACAAATGCAAAAGCCATCCAAGAAAGATGATTCTATTGCAATCACTATACCAGAAAATGAGTATCAAGATGGCCTTGCCAATTGAAAGTTACATCTTCAAGGGAGAATCATTTTAGCTAAAGATTATTTTGAGAATGAAGCTAGAGGCGCTTTGGGCCAAGAGCAAGAATTGTCTTATGATTTCACTGCGTCATAGGTTCTCCGAATTTGTCTTTACAAATCAGGATGATTTGAGCGCTATTCTGGCCACCGGGTCTTGGTATTTGCAACAGGGAATCTTTAGGATGTCTTTATGGACTTAACCTTAGAGCACAGAAATATTCATGCCCAAGTTTGGATTAGGGTGTTTGACCCCCCTCAATAATATTGGAGGCCCAAAATCCTTTTTGCTATAGCAAGTGGTGTTGGAGTGCCTATTTCTATAGATTCAGCAACTTTTAGAAGTTGTTTTGGGCATTTTGCTAGAACTTTCGTGGATATTGATTTACTAGAGGAACTTCCGGAGCAACTGTTGGTAGAAACGGAAGGCTATGCCTTTTATTGTCTCTATCATGTTTTAAAGAATGCCAGAATTCTGTCATTCTTGTCACATTCTCAATGCCAAAGAGTTAGGACGGGTGAGAAAAGTACACAAGATTTTCCAAAGGAATCCACAAAAGGAAAATGGTTCTGATAAAACAGGTATACATGCTGCCAATTTAGGTATTTATCAAGGCAAGTGCATGTCTCCAATGGATAATGAGAACCATTCTAATAACGATGGTTTGGATAAGTTTCCAGCAGAGTTAGTAGACAATGATAATGGTTAATGGTTCTGATTAAGAGTGGTATGCATGCGGACAATTTGGGTGTTGCTCAAGCTCAGATCATAGCCCTGCTATTTCAGATCATGAAAACATTGTTGATCAGGCACAAGAACATGCAGATCAGAGCAATATTGCTCATCAGGCAAAGGCTCGTAGCCCTGCTGTTCTGGAACAGGACAACATAGATGCACAAGAACAATCAGATACTCAATCTAATTATAGTAGTTTGCCAACTCTAATGTATATTAATGAGGATATAAGCTAGGATCATACCAATAAATCTCGATATTTTTTTATGATGATAATCTCAATGTACAAGGTTCCTATTTATTCAACAATGACAATAAATTCCTTACTAGAATCATGGCATTCAATAGAATCATGGATTTCAATCTTCCCTGACTACGCTAATTATACTAATTACCAATAATAGGGAATAAACATGGAAATTTAATATTGTTTTATAATATTTACAACACTTCCCCTCAAGCCGATTAATAGGTATCTATCATTCCTAGCTTGCTAATAAGATCTTGAAATTTAGTAGGCAGTCCCTTAGTAAGAACATCTTCCAAATTGACTTCCCGATGGTACATATGTTATCTTGACAAGCCCCCAATCTAAATTGTCTTTAATGTTCAGTCAACCTCTATATGCTTCGTTCTGTTATGTTGGACAAGATTATGAGCAATGGTCATAGTAGATTTGTTGTCACAAAACTCCACAGGAGTTATGTATTAAAAATGTTTCTTATCCACAATAGCTCACATATCCCTTGGGTCAGATCTATATTCAACTTCTACACTTGACCTTGCCACAACACATTGTTACTTGCTCCTCCATGTCAATAAATTTCCTCTCAAGAACATAGAATATCCTGATATGAAGACATTTGTGTATGCTTCAAGTCACAACTCTCCTCTCTTAAATAAAAATCCCATTCCTGGGCTACTTTTCAATTATTGAAGAATTCTATTGACAGGTGTTTCTCTAGAAAACATAGGCAATATCAGGTCAAGTATGAGACAAATAAATAAGTTTCCCAACAAGTCTTTAATATTGGAATTTATCTACAATTGGACTTTCTTCCTCACTTCCGATTTGGTGGTTTTGTCCAATGGGAGTTTCAACAACTCTGATCCAACTTGCCAATTTCCTTAAGGGGTTCAAGGACATATCTACTTTGAGATATGGAGATGCCCATAGATCTTTTAATCCCACCTCAAGAAACTTTAATCCCTAGGAAGTATTTCAGTTTTCCAATATCTTTAACTCAAATTGAGCCGCCAATTTCTCATTTAACATCTGATTCTCACCTTCTTCATTACCTACAATAATCATATCATCTACATAGATCAAAGGAAGTGTAAACTTACCATTATGTGAGTGTTTTATGAAGAGGGTATGATCTCCTGACTATGCATATAACCTTAGAAACCATGGCTTGAGAGAGCCACCGAAACCAAGCGCAATCGAGCCCATTCAATCTACACACCTTGTCTCATTTGGAATCACATCTAGCTAGTATCTCATGTATACTTCTTCCAATTCTCTATGTAAAAAGACATTTTTTTACATCAAATTGATGTAAAAATTCTCTATGTATAGACCCACTTGCATGCTACCGCCTTTTATCGTTTGGCCTCTCAACAACCTAATTTCATTTCTTTTCTATTTTTTTTTCTGGTGTCTACATCTCTTCATTCGTAGTTCAAAGCCCATTCTTATCTTTTAAAACTTCATGTACTAAGGCAGGAATTTCGATAGAATCAATAGCTGAAAAGAAACTCAAGTGTTGCATAGAAAGGTGTTCTTTTCTTTAAATTGAATGAGAGAAAGACACTAAATCAGATGAAGTGGTGGTGGTAAACAAGGCGGAGAAGAAGCCATTAGAGATCAATAGTTGCAGATACCCTATAGAAGTGATACTGCAAAATAAACAAGAAAAATCTGGATTTCGTTAATTAGAGTGTTAGAATTAGTGGTAAACTTTGTAACACATCACTTTACATCAAATCAAGATACTCTTATATTGAGTATTCCTTTTCTCTCTTCCTCTTTGTCTACCTAAACCCTACACTTTCAAAAGTTTACCTGTGCCAGAGAAAATTACTTAAACTGAAAATGACAACAGGGCAGTGAAAGAGAGGTCAGAAACTTAATTTTACATCTTTAAAATCATATACTTTAGACAACAAAAGCCACAAACATGCCTTTTCATCAGCTAGATCTATTAATCAATGTTGCAATTAGGCACATAAAAGTATCATCATTATAAGAACATTTCCAAGGAGGAAGTCAAGTTTTGGCTATGGTAAGTGCTGATGCACTTCAATCTTCACTGCAATAAACACAAGAATCCAGAAATTCTTCAATTTATTGCAACAGAAACTGCATTCGTTTTTCATGCAAACATTCTATTTTCAAAAGAACATACCCAAAAAGAAAAGAGAGAGAGAGGGAGAGAGAGGAAATACACACCAAAGATGGAAAAAGCAGTAGAACATGCAGAGCCACACATATACATTGGGAACAGAAAGCTTCAGAATTCTTTCAATGGCATATAGAAGGTTTCCCTTCAAAGGATGATGTGAATTTTGTACAATTGGATTCATATACTGCAAAGTTATGAACAAAATGATGTTATAACTCAACACCACAGAATTAGTCAATGGAAATTAAAGGAGAAAAAAGGGTAGAAATAAACACTAAATTTGTTAAATGTGCTTACTTGCTCTATTATAAATCCCATTACTCCCGTAAATATTATCAGCTTGACAAGTTGACGAAACACCCAACCCTTTCGAACAGAAGGTGTGCGAGGATAGCTTGTCTATAACATTAATTCATCAGATAGGGCATAAAATACATGAGTAAAAATTGCATGATAGAACTCAACACACAAATGCTGTCTAAAAAAGATATACCATGCTCTAGAAATATTTACTATTTCCATTAAAATCACGACACTCCACATGTATGTTCAGATTGCATCTCTAAAGACCTAAAATGCATAACACACCAATAACATTGCAAAAAAAGTCCATAAAACAGTGTCTTTATGTGCTTCAGTTGGAAAAAAAACTGCACTAAAATGTCAGTAAGAGAGGTGAATCCAAAAATGCTACAACACCAATCAAAATAATTTTGCAAACAGAAAGTAAACAACTCACTTAAAATTTTACACTACCTGATAGCACAATGTAGGTGCAACCATGAAGTATGCCAAACTCCTGATCGTCACAGTATATGGATGCTCCAGAATCAAATTATTGGGTAATGTTTCTCCCTAGAACGCAGGGAATCATTATTGATTAAGGGGGAAAACAGAACATTTATCTTACATTGATAATGATAAAAAAAAAAAAAAAAAATTTATTTTAAATTGAAAAATATAAAAAAAAAAAAAAAAAACTGTATTTTCCATATGATTTAGTTTTAGAACACAAGAACCACAACTACAGTTTAGTAATTCATCCTGTTCAAAAACTAACCATCACATAAAGTTTATAGGATATGATTTTATTTAAATATATAATCATGGACGAGACTTAATGACTACCTTTTCTTTTGAAACAGTAAGTGCTCTCATATCATAGTTTGTATGGGCATACGACACCAACTTTAACCACACAATGCATGTAAATAGCATCAACGTGACACCGGATACAAAAGCAGAATCACACCTGCCCAGAAAAAGTGACATATACATAAGCTATCTTTGCTATATTGGCATCTAAGAAATGAACTATACCAAAGACTATAGCTATCACATCCAACAAGCAGATCTCTTTACCACACCCTTATAAGGAAATCAATGTCTAAAAAGAAAGCCAAATATGTGATTACCATGTCTGGCAATGGAATTTTACTTTGATCCTATAGCTAATTAAGTGATTGCAGATGTTACATGGATGTCAGTCAAACGCATCTGGCAGCATATGATGACTCTTTAAATGGTTTTGATAGACTAGGCAATAGCTTTTATCACATAAGTACATTTGAAGAAGCAAAAAAGTTGTTTTCAATTTTTCTTTTGACATAACCTGATGGAGCACTGAAATTTGAGATTTAGGCACAGTAATTAAACAGAAAATTACAGCCGAAGTTGTCCAAGAATTGTAACAACTCCTACAGATAATAACTCTCTCCAAAGAACTTCCAAATACACTCTTCTGGCCACCTTTCCAGCAGGGCTTTCTTAATACGAATTTAAATAATAACTGCTCCCATGAAACGTTAAAATTGGCTACAATTAGACCATACATGAAATAGCTATTCCTAAAATATATAACTGAACCTAATAAAAACAATAAACTGATTCAACATGTAACTGCCCTTAATTTATTCTAATAAGTGTCATAACAGCCCTTAATTCCATTATTACTTTTTCGTTTCTAATGATAATTTCCAAGATAATCATTCTAGTTTCAACATTGTATGAACCAAAAGTTAAATGAGGTTTCATCAAAGGGCATTAATCTCTTCTCAAATACAACAAGTTCCATCCCACTTGGTAAAGTTGGCAAATCTCTTCTCAAATAATGCCAAAAAATAAAATCCTATCATTCCTTCCTAGATAATGACATTATTTTGTGACTATAATGCCTTTTCTCATGTTAAGCTCATATTACATCCTCAAATACTTACAAAATTTACTATGATATGGTGTAATAACAAATGACGATGAAAGTGTAAATTGAAACCCTGGAATAAATTTTGAAAACTACTACACTGACCTGAGTATTACTAAAACTGGGTAGGATAATTCAACAGTCGAGATAATTAGATGAAGTAATACAACAACCTGCAATATTCAATTCAACATTTCCACGCATGTAAATGTCAAAATTTATGTGATTAAATTATTTCATGTCATATTCTGAAACTATGTGACTTATAGAAGAATCAAGGAATCGATGTGGTCAGTGGTCACAATATTTTTTTCTTGTAAATTGTAATAAAAACTTACTTATTGGCCGGACCACTTACCCGTTCAGAAATACACTTTTTCTGTGCCAGCCTTTCCACTATGAAGGCGGCAAGTGGAAATATGTTAAGGCTAAGACTGCAAATATAAAATAGACACAGTTTCAGAATGTCTGAAAATTTAAGATTTCATCCTCAAAATAGATACACGGAACAATCTATTCCACAGGGGATTCATCAAACTTACCAGCACATGAAGAGGGGCCAATCTCTCAATGATTTTGAACTAAACCAAAAGCCATATTTAATCAACCAACCATACTGCAAACACATAATACAAGAAACATGCAGAGATAGGAAAGTTAAAGCAACCGTACAGAGCTAAATGTATGTTTACATTTTAGAGATTCAAATCTTGCATGATTGACAAAAAAACAACCGTACAGAGCTAAATACAAGAAACATGCAGAGATAAGAAAGTTAAAACAATCGTACAGAGCTAAATGTATGTTAGCTTGTAGAGATTCAAATCTTGCATGATTGACAAAAAAAAAAAAAATGGATGAGGATACCTTCATTAAGTTCTCAATGATAAGTCTGCTGTTCACCGCAACCAGCACTACTATACAGAGATTGAATAGTCCTGCGTGACTCTGTAATGTAATTCATTGATTAATTAATGGTGATTAGTAATCATTCCACTCTAAAGTAACCTTAGTAGGTTGTCAAACCTATAAACTAGAATCTCTCAATTTCTATGTAATGAAACACAAAAATTGACAAAATTAACAGCCAGTACTAGTGATAGTAAATTAACTAGAAGCATGCACCTAAAACTGACAGCCTGGGAGTTCAGTCAACGAGAAAAACATTAAATCCATATAGGATCATTTATATGCATGCAGATTACAATGTTTCTATAACTTGAATTAAAAGTTTAAAACAGAGTATATAAGTGTTTCGACTACAAAATCTCTGACTCAATGATATTTAGTGGAGGGTAATAGCACAAACGCAGTATATTTATAATTATTGTTATGTTTACTTAAAAAAATCCTGAAAACAGTTTAGGTCGCCATTTCCATTTTCTTAAATTCAGTGGATTACGAGGCACGAAACTTGCCATGCACGATTGAAATCAAGCAATGCACAAGAAATGTACCTGTCTGAAAATGTTATCGGAGCTGAGCGGGCTCTCCTTGATTCTGCGGTGAGCGGGAACAGAGGGACGGTAAGCGTATTTGACATCGATGACTTCTTCTTCGTGCTTTTTTCGAGAGTCATTGGTGACGATATTATCATCAGAGGCTGCGTGATTCGACTTGCAATCTTTATTCTCCTCGACGTTTTTGTTGTTCAAGGATTCGTCGGAGCCCGAAACTCTGGCGGCGTCTTCAGCAAAGAGGCCGCCCGGGGAGGTGGTGCTAGACCTGTGGCGCAGAGAAAGCAGTCTGAGATCTGAATCAGTTTGACCGGTGGCGGTGCCTACGCTCTCAGGCGCATCGGAGATCGCCATCGGCGAGGAGTAACGGTTTGTTTGCTCTTTTGTGACACGGCACTCACGTGGCAGTGCAAAGAGGGTTCGTTTTCTTATGTAAAAGACTGCGAATGTTTTTTATATAAGGGGAGAGAGAAAGAGAGAGATAGGAATAGGAATCAATTGAGAGAAAGATTCTAAAGAAAATTCGACTAAATGGCGAGAAATGTGGTAAGAGAGATTAAAGTGAGAATATTTTATTGGTGGATGTTTGGTTAAAAATAAAAGGGGAAAGAATGGGTGAGGGTGTAGCCTGGTAGAAAAGGTGGCATGTGAGAGAAGAATAATGGCCTAAGGACTCAGGGACTTTCAGATCTTTGCTTTGCCTTCTGTTTATCGTTTTGTTTGTCAGAGGAGTTATTTTGAGAAGAAGAGCAGAGCATATGTATATGTGATGCGGAACTTGATTGGAAGGTTCCCCATCCCTGTGAAGCAAATTACGCGGGAGGCACACCTTTTCTTTGACAGGTAAACGTGGACTTTTGTATCTGAAGCAAATATGTCAATAAAAACAAAATGAATGCTCCTTTAAATTGCTAACCAATCAAGCACTGAATTTGTTATGGACACCTTTTCTTTTCTTTTTATTAAAAAGTTTACATTATTATTTTCTACATATGGGATTTTCAAATATCAACTGGGGCACTTTGTCCTTTCTTTTTATTTAAAAGTCTACATTATTATTTTCTTTATAAAGTAATTTTAAATATCAACTGGAACATTATTATTTTCTTTATAAAGTAATTTTAAATATCAACTGGAAACGCCTCATAATGAATAGGCTCTGGCTATTATTATTCCCTTAGATTTCCATGTTACTTGATCTTTAAACCTTAACTTCATATTTTGCAAAGCGTCGTTTGATAATGCTCAATGATCAACTATGATTTCCGAGCCTATAACTTCATTTAGTAAACCGTTAATCAAACACATTGAATACAACTGGAAGCTGAGACGTAAAAACTAACGTAAAACTGGTTTTATTCTCCTTTGTATTACTTACACGGGTACCGATATTTAAATACGAGTAGATTTACATCTAATTCAAACAATGACGATGCATCGTAAATAAATGTAAAATGGCATTACGTGTAAAGTTGCTCAAAAGTTTAAAATCTTTTGCAACTTCAATATCGTCCTGTTCACAAGTTAACTACGCGCTCCACCTTTGTGACAAGAGAAACGACCTCCAACTGATGATTCAGCGAGAGCAATGACTATTGCAACCTAATATAGAGTTGTTTTATCGAAACTATATAACCAGAATCGAAATATCTTGCCTCAACGTTCCCCGCATCCTTGGTTGGTTGGTAGCTTTATGAAATGGGATAGCAGCAATAGTCATTAGAAACACATTACCAATGACCAGTTGATTTTATTAACACCATTTTTATAATTGAGGAAATGAAGCACCCAATAAAAATGAGTGTTTCTTTAAAAAGCATTTCCTTAAACCTCAAAAATGGTTATCAAGGGACAACACCGCCATTAAATTAATGTTTCACGTGCACGACAAACTATGAATACATTGAAAAAATGAACAAATGTTAAAACTACCAAAAAGTATAATTGAAAACCTTGCTTGTTAGAAAGGTGCAACTATCAACACACCATTCGGACAATAATGTGATTCCACATTGTAAGTACTTATCACTTGGGACATCCAGACGACTGACAATGTAAATTAAATTACTACACCTATTGAAAAAGTCAAACAAGGTTTAGCAGAAATACAACAAAAGGGGCAAAAAGGAAAAGAAACATTACATAACACTTACCTCGGAAACCAACTTCCCTCTAATATGATGGAACAAAAATACTCATCTCAAAGGAGTTCGGCAACATTTGAAGGCAGCTCCTCAATTACCACATTGTAAAACTTCTGGATGTCAAACAGCATTTTGTCATCATCCTTTGTGACAAAATTGATGGCAACACCCTTCCTCCCAAACCTGCCACTACGACCAATACGATGGAGATAGTTCTCGGGCTGTGTTGGGAGATCGTAATTTATAACCAAAGACACTTGCTGGACATCAATACCACGGGCCAAAAGATCAGTAGTTATCAAAACACGGGAAGACCCAGAGCGGAATTCACGCATAATAATGTCTCTGGTATTCTGGTCCATGTCTCCATGGGTTGCTGAGACTGTGTGGTCACGGCTGCGCATCTTGTCAGTCAGCCAATCAACCTTTCTTCTGGTGTTCACAAAAATGACACTTTGAGTAATTGCCAATGTCTCGTATAGATCACAGAGAGTGTCAAGCTTCCATTCCTCTTTCTCAACATTGACATAAAACTGCTTGATACCCTCCAAGGTGAGCTCATCACGCTTCACGAGGATCCTCACAGGTTTGTTCATAAATTTCCTGGTGATCTCGAGTGCCTCAGGAGGCATTGTAGCCGAGAAAACTCCCACTTGAATCTTAGTTGGAAGCAGCTGGAATATATCATAGATCTGGAAAATTTGCATTTAGAGCATTAATGACACTAAACAAATAGGCAAAAAAAAAAATCTCCAAGGTAAATCAAATGAAAATTGAAGCTCTATTGGTTACTGCTGATAGCATAAGGAAATTCATACGCATAACAAGCATACAAATAAAGATAAAATTTTAAAATATAAACAAATAAGAATAAAATAAATTCAATGACGAAACTTGATGAACATGGATAAACAGCAACAAGTTATATCATTTCTGTATTTTGTATTTTGATAAATTATCCATGAACAACATGACAGAATTGTGAGTGTTAGATATCTAACACACGAAATACAATTCACTACTAACATAAGCCATGAAATAAGCACCTGATCTTTAAAACCACGGGAAAGCATTTCATCAGCCTCATCCAATACAAACATCTTGATGTAATCCGGTCGAAGTGACTGTCTGCGTAGCATATCAAATACTCGACCAGGAGTACCAACAACAACATGAACACCACTTGATAGAATACGTTGGTCTTCACGAACACTGGTACCTCCCACACATGCATGCACCTTAACTCCAAGATAATCTCCAAGTGCCCGCATAACTTTCTCAATCTGCTGAGCAAGCTCCCGAGTAGGTGCTAAAACCAAGGCTTGGCATTCTGTCACATTATAATCAAGTTGCTGCAGAATTCCAGAACAGAAAGTTGCTGTCTTGCCAGTTCCAGACTGAGCCTGTTGTATAACGTCAAGTCCCTTGCAGAATGGAACTATTCCCCTTTGCTGAATAGCTGATGGCTTCTCAAAACCTAAATACAAATCAAACCAGTTTAAATACACGCAACTATCAAATACCAGCAGCAGCACAATAAACACAAAGGGGCATTTGATACATGCAATCTTCTTTCATTTCCAGGAGGACAAAGGTGAGAATATTTATTCTCATGTTTCTTAGAAGGTTATCAAAGTGATTTCCAAGTAACTGTTATCCCATGCTTTAGGTGTTTTCATTCCAAGGGAATGGGAAAGTGGTATTCTCATGGGAATACGGGAAGTTACGTACTATTACTCTCATAATTATAATTTTTTACTTAATTTATTTAAATTATGATATAAAAAATTCCTATGACTATGTAACCAAACACTATAAAATATATAGGACTATGACTATTGGGAATGTAATATTATTAAGAAGATTAATATGCAGTAGAACAAAGACATTCACTATTTCTAAAGAGTAACAATATGATCATATCATCTATTTGAGAGATAAAAAGACAGCAGATAAATTTCAGTCCATAAAACCGGAAGGAATAAATTACAATTGTCATCACAATCACAATAAATAAAATACAAATAAATCTTACTTTATTTGCATAATATAGATATTAAAAATATAATAGATGAGATGAAAAAAGTTAAATCTACCATATGCATAAATGCCTCTCAGAAGATTCTCTTGCAAACCCATAGCATCAAAACTTTCATAAACCTCATCATAGGATGTGAAGAAATCCTGTCCATCAGATGTAAGCCTGCAGCCATTAAATCATCACAGTCAAACCAATAACACTATAATCCCATTGCATCTATATGTGTAGAATTAGACTGAAACATGAAAAAAATAGTAGTAGACAAAAGCTAACGAAACATAATTCTACAGCAATTACTTTGAAGAACAATAACCAAAAATAAAACAAGAATTAAGAAAAATCTTACAACTCGTTCATTTTGCTATCATACTGACGACCATCAAACTGTGATCCCTCGGGTGCAAGTCCTGCCATGACTGCAAGATGGAAAGAAATAGTATTATGACGCCATTTATTAGAGAATGTTTGGTTAGCGTTATGCCTCCAAAGCCCATTTCCAACTCGAATGGGCCACATGAATACTCCTAACACAAATAGCCAAGTCCATATTTGCACTCAAACGTAGTTCTCTCACTGCAGCCGAATAGGCGACAACTTTGTTTTATTTGGCCATGACGGAAGAAAAACTGTCTGTATATTGACAACAATACACTGATAACTTTGCATAACAAACAAGCTTTCAACACAATGCAGTCCTACTCCAGAAGTGATTCTATTTACAACTCCCAAACAAGTTTTAAGGAAACATTTTCACGTCAATTTACTCTCAATCTAACTCGAGACATAGCGCATACCCATTCAGCTAATAAGACATAAAAAAGTATTTGATCCACCAACCATATATCGAATGCAATTCCAACGAAACCACTTCCAAATAAATGTTGATTTTTCCAATCACAAAGCGTTCCACTCTATCTCGCTTCTAATAAAATCAACCTCGTAATTTCAATCCAGGTCGGAACACACACTAAGCAGATCAGAAAAAACAAACTAGAGAAACAAAAAAATAGGTTAACAGAACACAGTCTGAAACAAAATAAAAAATCGATAATAAATTTAATTCAGCAAGCGCAGAGTAAAAAAAAAAAAAATCAAAAACTCTACGATGCCACCGGCATCGAAAAAACAAAACAGATGCTAAGAGTAACCTCCTAAGCTTTTGTAGGGTTCAAACAAACAGAAGCTAACAAACCATAACAGCATAAGCAGATCCAATCGTAAAATCGCGATAAGAACTACATGGATTGAATCTACGCGAATTAGAAAGAGAGAGATAGCATCGAATCGGAGAAGAGAGAAGAAGAGAGAGCAACCTTAGGGCGAAGAAAGAGGTCGTTGATCGGAGGAGAAAAAAGCGAAGAGAGTGGTGAGGTCGTTGGTGAGAGCAGTTAGGGTTTCCCAAACTGCTCAGATCTACGCCGCTGAAAGAGAGGACAATGCGCTTTGAGAGAAAGTGAGTGGGAACTGTGAGAACAGCAAAGATTATAGCAAACGCCCTCTCCTTTTTGGCTTTGGGAGTGTGCTTTTTTTTCTTGTGATTCCGATTTTGCCCTATTTCTTACCTGGCATGGGTCAAACCGCCATGAGATTCACAATTCTTGGGCTCCCGCCCATACCGAAAAAAAAAACTTTTGCTTCCTGCATCGTCCCCCATTTTTCAATCTGCACCGCCATAGTTGGATGAAATGGCCAAATTGCCCTCTGTTCGATTTTTCCTCACTACATCCCACCACAGCTGCACCGCTGCTATCATCACGGCTACAGTAGAAGAAAAAAGTGTACTATATTATTAATATAACTGCAATGTTAGGTGTATATATATGAAAAATTGTTTTAAAATTTTTATTTTTTTTAACTTTAATCAGAAAAAAAAATCTTATATTAAATAGGGTTATATTTTTGTATTGTTATGTTAGTTTAATTTAATCCAACCCACCCTAGGCCAATTGGATCACAAGTTTTGTAAAACTTTCTTTTTTTGTTTTAGAACTTGTAAATTTAGACATTTTTTATTAAGTTTTTTAGATTTTGTTTTTAAAATAGACTATTTAATCATTGAAAGTAAAACTAAGCAAAATGTTACAATTAAAAATTACGTATAAAAATAAAAATTAATAAATGACTGAATTTTTAAACAACAAATATTTTTCTATAAAATAATTTTAGTTTCATTAAATTTAAATTTAAATTTCACATATATAGCTCATTACCCTATCTACAGGAGATCGATGAGACTTGGTTAGATTTGATCTGATCCATTTAAAAAAAAAAAAAAAAAAAA
>Ga0209700_100567_pt1 | contig 71037 bp, 31 predicted proteins | sample SiratroredBW_FD_187528 | JGI IMG/M metagenome (GOLD analysis project Ga0209700, IMG submission 187528) | Root nodule microbial communities of legume samples collected from California, USA - Siratro red BW (SPAdes) (version 2) | ecosystem: Host-associated > Plants > Roots > Nodule | place: USA... | reverse complement strand
CGATTTTTTTTTTTTTGTTGTGTTTTCCGTATTTCTCTCCCTATATCAAACATGATCATAGTTAAGTTTTGTTTAGTTGCTTTTAAAATTGTGTCCAAGTACTAAAAAGGATTAAGGTGAATGACATATTTGTAAAGTTAAAGAATAAAGTGAGGATTTAAAAAGATTAAAGAGAAAATAAAATTGGGCCATAGAAAACAGGAGTTTATTTTATTTGACTGGTATTTGGGGGTATTTGGGGTTTGAGGCATGCAGAAAACAAATGTGGAAGGGACCCCACGTTGAGTAAGATTCCAATTTCCATTGACCGCTGACCATATCCCAATCTTATCCTCTTCCCACCACCTCTACAATACCATGCTTTCCAATATTTTTATTTATTCTCATGTTTTAAATGCTGCATGCAAATGTTTTTACTTATCCTAACATTTAGTCACTCTTCTCAACATATGGTATTACTAAGATTCTAATATAAAAAATCACCACTATATATGTTAAATTAGTATATTTAAGATAGTTTTATTTTGAATATTTAATGGTGAATTTTGACACTATATTTTGGTTTGGTTCTAAAACTGTACCATAAAAGAATTTGTATACATTCTAAGGTTGGTATTGTGTGGATATGCTAAAATATATGAGAGAGTCTACATAATCCAGTTTCTTTCGTAAAGATATAAAATTTGTGGAGAAAGCCATTAGCTGAATTACGCTAACCGTGTTTCACTTTTAATACAATGTCATTTTTTTAAATAATCAAATTAATGTATTTTTTATTTTATTATATAAATTGGTTTAATAATAAATTTTCCACTATTTTTACTTAGTTTTTTATTATTCTTTCTTTTGTCTAAGTAATTTTAGTTTATATTTATTATTTTCGCTTCTTATTATGATATGTATTTTCTGTTTTTGTTGGAGGTCCTCGGTGTGTCATTATTGAAGCATCTAATGGAAGTTATGTGTTTGTCATCGTTGGAGCGTTTGATGGAAGTCTTATATATATTAGACTATGTAGGATTATAAACTATTTTAACTCAATTTAATATCATAATGCAAACTTCTTACACGAAAACTTCTCAACAAAATTCTACAGTGAAAAGGAAATATCAATATATTTTGAATGTTACACGATTGCTCATGTTTCAATCAAAATTTCTCAAAATTTATTGGTCTTATGTTACTTGATAGACAAAATTCCTTCACCTATCATAAACAACAAGAAGGTCTTTTGTAGTGTTATATAAATGTACACCCAATCTTTCAAACTTGGAGGTCTTTATATATGCCTGTAGTTTGCCTCCACATCTGAAAATAATAAAACTAAGCTTGATTCTAGAGCATGTAAATGTCTTTTTCTGGGTTTTAGAATTGGAACTAAAGGATACACTGTTATAAATATAAATACAAGCGAAAATTTTATATCATGTAATGTTATGAAAAAACATTTATACATTCACATTCTATTTGTATATATAAAATTAATGATGAATGCAAGGAAGATGTTTTTAACATTTTTATTAATCCACCACATTCTAAGAATCATGAGAAGGAACAAGATAATAAGATTAAGAATCTTTGCAGATCCATTAGAAAATGAAGAGCTCCAATTTCTTTTAAAAGATTATCCTCATCAAATAAATAAGTTTATGCAATGAGAGACAATTATAAATGTTAACAATATATGTTTTCTCATTCATTATATTTTATCTTATAAAAATCTTTTCTAGAAACATCTCTGTTACATACTCTTTGTTCCTTAAATACTAAACAACAAACTTATGTGAAAACTATTCTTTCTCTTAAATAGAGCCTTAGTTGCTGTTACTATTTATGAATTGTTGATTAACCTTGATCTCAATATCAAAGTTCAATCTCTTACCAATTTGTATTATGATAGTCAAGCATCGACATATTGCTCTTAATCTTACTTTCCATAAACACATTGAAATTAGTTGTCATGTTATTTACAAGAAAAACTACAGGTGAAGTTATTCCATCTTCTCCTAATAAAATATGCAGACCAACTAAGTGATATCTTTACTAAGCCACTTGATCAAAAGGGTTTCAAAGATCTTATTTCCAATCTTGAAATCTTGAAATGTTAAACACATACATTCTAGCATGAGGGATGCTATTATGACATGTACCCTCCACATATGTTGGAAGCGCTACATTTGTCATTATTGAAGGGTTTGATGGATACCTCGTGTTCCAGAACGTCTGGTATGATCTTGTTAGTTGAGACCTTTTTTATTAATTCGTTAGTGCTTGTTTGGTTCATTTTTCTTAAGAAATAAATTTTAAGTCTAACTCAACCTTACAAAAGATCTTATCTATACTTGATATGGAATCTCCAACACCCCCTACGCCGAAACTCTCTAATTCGTGTGCGAGACTATATATTTAAGAGTAACTTAATAACAGTCCGATAGCGCGTGACCCTGATATGTTAAACAACCTTATTAGGATAGACTCTGATACAATCTTAATAAGTGCACTTTAAACCTAATTCAACCTTACAAATCCGATTTATAAAGTGAGGTTTGCATTTACTTATAAACTATTGAAAGACTTTATCTCCATAGTCGACGTGAGATCTCCAATAATTTTTATATAAAATTTCTTTCTTCCTTATATATGTGTAAAAATAATAATTCATATACAAATTCTTTTCATTTTGTCTTCTTTTTAGCACTTTCCACTAAAGCTATGTTTTCCAAATAAGGTGTAAATTTTATAATCATTTTGTCATGGAATTCAGCACCCTTACCAAACCAAATGCAATAAACTATCATCCTCCATGATAGAAATAGGTCCTATTTCATGTTATTGTGTCATCCCTTATGGACCATAGTGATCCAAAAACCTTTACGTATTACTTACAAACTTCTAGACTACACTTCAAGTCTACACGATTCCTACACTGGGCGAGGGGAGGACCATGCATAACGGCTCCAACGATTAAGTTAAAATGAGTCTTGAAATAGGTGGTTTTTGTTCGCACAAATCAGGAGTACATAGTTCAATGTGTTTTTTTATAGTCATCTTCTTGAGAATTTGAATTGATAGAATGATTATTTTAATCTTATTTGAGATCTTTTTCATCTGCCTGTTAATAGAAACTTTGAACTGTGCTTGGAAGTTATTATCGGTGTGTCAAGAGCCGTCACGAGATGCTTCCTTCTCTAAGTGGGCCTAAGTTGATCTTGGCTTGGAACACCTTCATCATCTATACAGAATCATTTGGATATTTTATAATTCATTTCTATGATTCAATTACTCATCAGATCTTATATTTGGCTTCTTCATATAAAAATTATTTATTTAATCTCTACACAATTATTTTAAAGATCCGCGTTATTGAAAAACCTTAACATCGTTGATCATGAACGGGAACTGATTCATCGTATTTATCGAAGTACTTAGTTCTTAAACATTGCATGTCTCTAAATCTACAACCTTAAAGGGTCAATGAGAATCAGTTGATGTCATAGAATTTAAAAGAACCAAACCCACAAAATAAAAGGAGGAATGAGATTATATGGGATATGCTGAAGATACTGAACAAAGAAAGTCTCAATCTAATCTTTTGGTATTATGACACCGAGGACAGTGAACATCTTGACCTAATGTCATATCTTCATACATCAACAATTAAGACCACTCATTATAATATCTTAATCGTCCTAAACAATTTAATTATTCAGTAACCATATGTTAACACACTTAATGACTTCGAGTTAAAACCTTTGATATGTATAAAGGATTAAGATCTTAAGGTGAATATGTATGAGGTAAGCATATTATTGCTCATAGAAGGAGGAACAAGAAGAACTAGAGGAGATGTTCACAGCAAGTAAATCATTTGGTTTTTAAACCTAAGGGGCAATTAAACATAAGAACCAAAACGAATACACATCAACATCGTGTTAGGGTCACATCATCCACGATTAATAATATTAAGTTTTGAAGCATCATCAAAGAGAAACTGTAATATTTTTTACGTACACAATGAGTGAGGGAAGGAGGTCCACTTGTATATAAAATAAACTTTGAGTGGGTGCCTGAGACCAGAAAGGAGGTGGAGTATCGAAATAGTGATGCTAGTGGCTGTACATATTAAAAGCACAAAGAAACAACCGTGCTCAAAAAGGCTTAAAGCTACCATCTACAAAGTGGAGCTCAGTGCTTTTTCCATTCTTTGAAAGTCTTGACCTAAGACCAAAGTCACCAAACCTTTAACGCATTACAGAAGAAAGCAAAACTAATAACGGAGGATATGGTTATTATGCTTGTGCTAATCATGCTTCATACGTCGCTCTCGACTATTGACTCATTGGTTTATATTCAATAATGCATCTGAATAATTCACAACCCTTTTTATCCACAACTTTAGATTATTTCATCCTCTTCCATTAACCCTTAAGGGGAACGAAAGTACATCTCCTGAATTTGCAGAAAATCGGAAATAAACAAACTAAAGGATATTTGTCATTCCACTATCGATCGGGATTTTACTACCAATTGGTGCTGTCACATAATCAAGATCAGCTCCATCATGGATACAAATCATTCTTTAAAAGTAAACAAGCACCTCATTTGAAATCATCTACTGGGGCATTACTTTTCTGCCTCATCTTCTGACAAAGTACAGAGAAAATTTGTCTAAAAATCTACCTCACAATTATAGTTTATAAGTAAAAATCATGTAAAATAAACGAATCACGAAAGAAGCAAATAAAGACGAAACAAGTGAACGATATTATTATAAAAGGTACTCCATGATGAGTAACATTCCAACTACGCAAAAGATAGTAATAATTGAAAGCAGACACCGACATTTTAAAGAATTTGAGGATCAAGTACGTTGATTACTGTGACTCTCCCACTTGGTTACGTGAACTAACAAAGCTCTATTAGTGTGTATAAATATAATGTATACTATACTACTAATTTTCTAAGCACCAATTCGTGTACACCCCACCCCACTATATAAACACAAGCCATCTTTGGTGCAGCGGTGTGCTATCTTATTCTTGTGCCTCAAGAAATAGGCTAGGCCCAAGCTGAAACAAGATGGCTAGTTATCATCAAAAACTGTTTAACAGACTGAAGCCATTCATAGGTGTAGTTTTCTTACAGTTTGGCTATGCTGGTATGGATGTTCTATCCAAAGCTGCACTCAACAAGGGAATGAGTAACTATGTATTTGTTGTGTACCGTCATGTTTTTGCCTTTGTTGTCATGGCCCCTTTTGCGGTGTTCTTGGAGAAGTATGTTTCTCTCTTCCTTTTGTGTGTCTACGATTAATTGTATGAACATGTTATTGAAGTAATGCTACAATACTTTTAACAGGAAAGTGAGGCCGAAGATGACGTTTTCAATCTTCATGAAGATAGTGATTCTCAGCTTGCTAGAGTAATTTAATTCCCTGCATGCATGCTCTTTAATTAACACTTTCTTCTAACCATGCAATATTCACGCACATCATAAATTTCTTATGGCAGGCCAGTTATTGACCAAAATTTATATTTTTTGGGAATGAAGTACACCACAGCAACCTTTGCTGTTTCCATGTACAATGTCCTCCCTGCCATTACCTTTCTCATGGCTTGGATTCTTAGGTAATATTCTCACGCCCTTCAATAATTCAGGTTCATGTCTAAAATGACATCATCAAATTTTTATTAAAAATATAAGTAATATTAGTACAAGAAGGCTGTATGATTATTTCATATAATAATAAGAAAGCTGGAAAGAGCAGAAATGTGAATATCATGATAGAAAGAAATGAAGAGCAAAATAAACTATAAAAAGTGTAACAAGACTTTTTATCATTAAAAAATACAAAATAAAAGATATATAGGATTCCACTAAACTGATGGAGGGTATAAAAAACGTGTACACCACTCCTGTGAATAAAACGAACAAAGATTCTCACTGTTTTTGTAGTTGCTTGACTGTCTTTTTCTTTTTAGTGCACTACCTTGTTTAGTATGCTAGAAAAAAATTTAAAATAGCCTAATTAACATTGAAATGTACACATCGTGTTATGTCAGTAACTGGATGCATTTGGATCCACTTCAATATCTTTTTGTGAAACTCAAAAATATGTTACATGAAGAAAACTCTATATGCCATTCTCATGAAATCTATCTCAAACTTGAGTGCAATCCCAGGCTCGAGAAGGTAAAATTAAAAAGTATGCGCAGTCAAGCAAAGGTGGTGGGAACTTTAGCTACTGTTGCAGGTGCCATGATCATGACACTGATCAAGGGCCCAATACTTGATCTTTTTGGAACACACGCCAGCAACACAGGCAACCTGCAAAATGGTGGGGTAAATCTTCAACATGCAATAAAGGGATCAGTGATGATCACAATTGGCTGCTTTAGTTGCGCTTGTTTCATGATTCTCCAAGTGAGTTATCATAATCATCTATCACTGTTGATAAAAGAATAAATCCCTATCACATTTTTTCCCTTGATTTCATGGGGTCACTAATACAATTTCATCTCTTGCTCTAGGCTATTACCATTGAAGCCTACCCTGCTGAGCTCTCTCTCACAGCATGGATATGCTTATTGGGATCGGTTGAAGGTGGCATAGTGGCACTGGTTATGGAAAGGAATAATTTTTCAGCTTGGTCTCTGCAATGGGACACAAAATTGCTGGCTGCTGTCTACAGTGTAGGTTTCTGTTGTCTACTTTTGTAGTAAACACAGCTTCCACCTCTTGATCAAACATAAGAAAATAAACATCTACCACTGAGTTTAAGAAAATAATTCAAGAAAGTCACTCACTAACACAAACCATGGCATCCAAAGCCTAGCCTAAGTTTCAAAGTCACTAGGCCTAAAGGGATCATAACGAAGTAGTTGAGAACCACCAAGTGTTCATGGTCCCAAGAAATTTCTGCATGGCATGCATTCAAAGGTCTTGAATTTACAATACAAAAAATTACTAGACACTTTGTGTCGTGTGATATTGAGAATCACTGGTCTAGGACCACTCAGAGATTTCTTGTCCCTAGAGAGGGTTCACTGGATCAGCATTGTCATCCATAAACCATATATTTACTGCTGACACTATGACATATTAGCTTTAAAATAGAATTTATAAATGTCACCACACTACCTTCATGCATAAAGTATCAAATTTAATAATTAATTTTTGACTATTTTATCTTGTATAAATTTACAAAATATTCTCATGCAGGGCATAGTTTGCTCAGGAATGGCTTATTACATCCAAGGCGCGGTGATGAAAGATAGAGGTCCGGTCTTTGTAACAACTTTTAACCCTCTCTGCATGGTCATTGTGGCTATCATGGGGTCCTTCTTTCTGGCAGAACAAATGTACCTTGGAAGGTAATAGGAAACCAAATCACATGCCCAGAAAACTAAGTAAAAAGTTCTAAGAAAATTAAACTGAATAAATCTGAAAAATTTTACAGGGCGATTGGAGCTATTGTAATTATTTTAGGACTGTATCTTGTGGTGTGGGGTAAAAACAAAGACTACGAGTCATCAAGTGCGATTACTGAAGAGCATGTATTGCCAGCCAAGCAAACAGTAGAAAAGAGCAACGACAAAGAGGAACATTCTAATTTCGAGGTCATCACTCTCAGTAACTTAGGCACAGGAAACATAGCAAGAGATGAACAAGTATGAGGAAACATAGCAAGAGATGAACAAGTACGAAGAAACATAACAAATTCAATCTAAATTTCAGCAATCAGGGATATTTCACCATCCAAACGCCTATTTGACAACAGCAACTGTATTCGTTCCCAGTTATTTCATCCTTGAAATATTATGTAGTAGTAGAGGTTTATAATAGATATCACACTATGATATGTCAAAAGGCAAGTTTTAATATAAGGCAAGAAAATCCCAACAAAAGAAGACTGTACAACTTCCAATACTAATTATATTGATGCAGACCTCCATGTCAACTATGAATTGGTAATTCGGAATAGCTACAAATTTCAGAGGCTGGAGATTTATTCCAACCAACTCACTCACCAATTCACTTGAAATGACACCATCCAACTATCAGATCTAATATAAAGAAATTTCATTTTCAATTCAGCATAAACTCAACAGGCATGTATAATACTTTAAAACAGGGTTGGGTGGAGATCAGTTTTCTGCCTAAGAAGGAAAACAACAATTCAAAAAACAAGTCGGATAGGAGATAGACCTCTCAAATTAGACTCAATGAATGCCTCGTTAGGTTCTTCTAGGAAGACATCAGGAAATTTCAACACTAATGAGTCTTAAAAAAATTCATAAAAAAGATTAGAAGATTATCTTTAATTTAAAACCTTAACTCATAATAAGTTTGTAGTGCGAGTCCTTCTCTTTATATATTTTTTACGTTACTTGTCTTTATTCAATGAAAGACTTTCAATATAAGAAATTCTCAAATTTCAAAATTTTCACCTACTTTATATCATAGTTGTCCGAGCTGATAACAAAGACAAATTAGATTCTGATGTTAATGACTAGTGAACAAAAGAGAATTCTACTTAATAAAAATCTTTAACTTTATAGTTTTGGTTAATACATGAGCAATTTATAGCTAGTCAAATATGTTGGTTAATGAAATAAAACAAGTAAATCAGCTGTGCAAATATGTTAAAGTATATATTATAGTGAAATTATTGGAAATCAATGTAGAAGAAATAAAACAGGGGTTTAGTTAATCCCATTGACAAAACCATCTTGTCCTAAAGTAAAAACATGCACCATAAACAAGACCATTATGTTAAAATAAATTAACCTAGCATAATTAACCATACATACTTTTCATTTTTATCAGAGTTCCCTTTTATTCTAAACAAGGATGATTAGTCCACGATTGAGGAAATGTTTAAACACCTGCGTTATAGTTGAAACCCTGAACCTTCATGACAGGTCAGACTTCCTTCTAGCGACCATAGGAACAAGGCAATAGATTGAGGTTAAGCTCCTGTGAAAGATTAATTCACGGATACTAAAATTTGCATACAATGACCAACTCCTTTATTTGAAGGGCAGCAAACTTCTAATATTTGAAGGGAATTATTTCAAGGAGCCTTCTTAGACATCTATATTTTGGAAGAAACATTTTCAGTTCCAGAAGCAGATTGATGTTTCCCAACATAGCGAGAAATACAATTCTAATAAAAGATTAATGAGTCTTATCATAAGTATTGTCTATTAACGGAGTATTGAAATACCCTTTGTAGTAGGTGAAACTTGTTGGTATGGGATCATCATCGTGCATGTCAGCATGAGAGTTGGACAGATTGTTGTAATTATGAACAAGATTAATATTTGATTCAAATAATTAAAGAATGATCATCACAGAAAATAATAATAACAATGGTAATACAATCACAAACAATAGAAAAAACAACATTTTTAGTAAATGCAAGAAACCTTCCAAGGACGTTGGGACAAACATCATTAATCATTATTCTATTAGAATAATACAAGTTGGTCATTCTATTAAAAAACATCGATATATTAATAGTAATAAGTAATGACTATGATTACAAATTTAAAATTTACAAATATTACCAATCAAAATTTCCTTTTCTTCAGAATTTCCTGAGTCATTCATAGTATATTCACAACTATCCTAGTCACTTGAGAAGTCGAGGTGTTTGGCCATAATTCCAAAACAAACCTTTTAACTAGTCCCCAAAAAAAACATTAGGGGTTGTTATGGTACACGAAAATGAATACCCACAAGAGATGGATATATACCTAAGTGCACCATCTTGGGCTTTGTTTACACTTGACGGTGGTATGAACCTGGAAACTACCTCTGCCTAGTGTCTCTTGGACTCAAAACCTGGGAACTGTGTCGATGCAACTTTGAGCTCTTGTTAGCAGCAAGAGTTGCTCTTCTGCTTGGACTTTAGCAGCACAACAAGTAGATGACAACGCAGTATTTGTCAAGGGTTTTAATGTACAGGACCTGGGAACTAGATTCTTGATCCTCGAGTCCACTTCAACAGAGAACAATGAATAAACTGGCCTGTGGTCTGAGAATTTGGACTCTCCACGAACATACCACAACTGTTTCAGCCTTTCTCCTTTCCACAGAATTCGATCGCACCTGATTTCACATACCGCACAATCAATTTTGTCTCCGTTAAAATAATTCACTACTACAACAGTAATCATATAGTTACAATATCTAAAAGGCAGTTGAATAAACTAACTTTAAGGCCTCGTTAATGTGAGAAAGAGATTGATGAAGCATGTTCATTGGCCAATGTGAATATAACAAAAAACTGTAGTTTCATGAACAGGGCTTCTCGTTACCAACTAATCAATTCAACTTGGTCAATAACAAATTCTACAAAATATATAGAATTTCAGGTTATCAATTAATTAAAAACCACATTATAATTTTGTTTTGAAATAATTAGCATAAAAATAAAAATACTCACAATGATAATACGATGTGTAATTAAATTAAAAAACTAAAACACGTTAAAAATAAGATTTAAATTTCTTACGTAAGATTTTAAATTTAAATTGTGTTGATAAAAAAAGTTTCGATTGAAAAAATAAATCTCATTAGAGATGATAAATAAGATTTATTAGTTATATATATATTCAAAAGATATAAAGAATAATGTTATTCATACGTTATTTTTTTAGTTGTCTTGTTTCTCTGTCATCTTATTTATTTATATTTCTAGTTTTCTTCTTCTTAGTATGCGGTTTGTGTTAACAAAGTTAATTTTAAATAACATTATTGAAATTGAGTAATTTCAAATGCTTCTTTCATCATATCATTAAACAGCAAAACATTTTATACATCATGGGAGTCCTTTTCACAGGCATTCGTCACCGGTAGCTAATGAAATGCAATTGGTATCAATAAAATTGACCTGAGCACATGAAAATGCTCAATTCATTTGGTTTAGATTGAAATGGGGAAAACCCTCAATAGACCATTTATAAAACAAAGCACATAACAAACAACTAAAAGGGCAAAATGGAAATAATAAACAATCACATAATCAAATTCACGTTACGTTTCAAAGGACTCGTGCCCTTGGTGGATGACAAAAACGCAAACTATAGACTAACAGGGAATTCTGAAATCTTACCAAGCAGGAGTTCGTGGTTTTTCCTTGGATTTGTTGGATTGGGCGACATAGTGGTCAGAATTGGTCAAGTATTTGTAAGTAGGAGCAAAGTATATGTTCCCTTCATTCCAACCTTTGAATACTCGACCAGCTCTCTGCTCTATCCTTAGCTGCCACCCCAAGTCAACACAATATAATGTTACCAAAGACACGTTAAGCAATAAACTAAAACACAAAAAATCATAGCAAACATGTTACCTGATCCTTCTCTAGTAATGCCTGCCAATTATTCTTCTTTAGTAGTTCATGTGTGTCATCATAGCCAGCAGCTAGTCGATAATTCAAGTCACCGAGCCAAATAATATTACTATATACATATACCAGGAAAATTCAAGTCATGATCAGAACAAATTAAAAGAAGCTAAAACAAAAAGTGAAAATTGTGTAAGTAAAGGACTTACTCGTGTTCCAGAATAGTTTCAGGATGGAGAGAATGAGAAAGGGATTTAAAGGAGCGAGAAAATTTGGTTTTCTTCAAGATTTCCGAGACGTCCAAGTTCCTTCGCAATTCGTCACCAAATTTCTCCCCAGAAGCCAGGTGGGTGCAAACGAAGCAGAACGTAGTGTTGTACAGTGTCATGCTAATTGATATTGAACCCTGTTAACAAGCAGAACAAGTAAATAAAAATTGCACACTCCACTTGTCCACAACTTATATGTCACATCCCAATCAGAACAAAAAGTATACCCATTTTTGCGTGTTACAAAAAATTACGTGAATTGCATGTGATGAAAAGATAATTAGAAGATGGAGTTTCGTCTATTGTTACATACTATTCATGTAGGATTATTGATTCACCTTATTTCCAAGATAACCCATTATGCCTCTGCCAACACAGGACACTTTCAAATTGGAAACATGGTTGCAAAGATCCGTTCGTACCCACACGCACAAGAAGATTCCAACCATTTGCTTGCTTGCTGCTAAGCAATACCTTCGTGGACTCTTAGGAGACCTTTGGTCGTGTTCATCATTGTTCTCGTCGTCTCCATAGTTGTTGGTGTTCAAGGCTTCATGGATAAGGCCCACCCACTTAGCTGCTGGGCCACTGTCCTCCAGCCCAAGCACGTTCCCCGCATTTAGCGGTACGATTTCTTGGAACCTAACAACATACGCGCCAATAAATCAAATGAAGACAACTCCACAAAAATGGTACTCAAAATTAACGCTCGCTTTCTAATCTTTGTTTCGCTTCCTCTGAATTCTACTCCCACTTTCCTTGATACTACTGAGGGAGTAAAACTTGTGTAAAGTCCACTAGGGTTCTAGAAGAGACTAAGGTCAACTTTTGATGCTGTAATGTAACCCTTCTATGAGATTTCTCGTTCAACAATTTTTTTTATAGCCAATTTCAATGTATAATTCTAAATTTTTATGCAAATTAAGAAATAAAATGTTGTCTTAAGAATTTTTAGAAAATAAATGTTACTCTAAGAATAAAAAACACTTTTACGTTATCTCAATAAAATCCAAATGTTATTTTACGCATGGATAATTTTTTTCTAAATATATATATACTAGCCCATGACGGTTTGGTCTTCTTTTATTTATGACAAAGATTTGATGATTAAAGTCTCATTAATAGTGTTTTAAAATATGCAATTATTTAGCATCCGACAGCCAACATCAAGCAGCAAGTTATAAATAAGATGTAATATGTGTATATTAACATTAAATATATTTTTAGTGTAAAGAATTAAATGATAATGAATTGTACTGAATATAATATATTTATATTTAAGATAAACTTTTAGTTTGAATAAAGAGATTCTGACCAATAATACTACTCAATAAAATAATTTAAAATGAAAAATGATTCGGATTTATTTTAAGAATGTATTAAAAATGAGAATAAATATGTATATACATAAATGAAAATAAGAATTATTTAATTAGAAAGAAAAGAAGGATACATACCCAATAACATAGATGTGAGCTTGGGAAGGAGACGTGACCCAATCCCTCAAGCTCAAGCCTTCCGTGGGTGATTTCCCTCCCACATTCCACGTTCCCACGAACATCCTATAATTCCTCAATCATTTTTCATAACTCAATCATTTTTTACCAAAATAACTGCACATATATCATTATTTCAACAAAGGGTTTGACGCAAGAATCTACCTAAGGTTCATAGCCCCAGCGCCACTTGATTGCTTCCCAAGCACCAAACCTTTCATTCCGCTTCTACCATCCATCACCCACCCCTCTTCCAAAACAAATCCACCAATTATAAAATAATAAGTACAATTAAACCTAATTAATCAAATTCATGTTAGGCTTAAACCCATTATCATCATTCAAAATCACACCTCATCTCATCTCGTAATTTACCTGAAAAATCATCCGCTACGGCCACGTAACGATCTTCATCCGAACAACTCTTTCTTCTTTCGTTCCAAGTTGCTGAGTCCACACACATAGACGAAAACAAAGTACCGGTCAAGTTTCAACGCCAAAACGGAAATCCAAAACTGATAACAACAATTGAAGAATCGCGTTTCACCTGTTGCATCATAGTCTGACTGAAACTTCTCACCACTGTTCTTCGTGCTGAGCCACTTCCTCATGGCTAATCTGGGCCACGAAGACTGCATCCCGGAAATTAAAATTAAAATAAATAACCGTTTCGCGATCAACGAGATAAGAAGAAAATTAAAAGGAAAAAGGAGGAAAATAGCGTGGTTGTGCATGTGCATACCTTGGATAACTTCTTCGACTCTGTCCTCATTGCTCCTCTGCCTTTGATGACTTAAAACTGAGACAAATTAGAAAGCAATCAAATGATCAGAAGAAAAAAAAAAGATAAAGGTGGCAGCAACGTTTTAAGATTCAGATTATCCAAATCCTAGAGGGAATGTTTAATAATTCAATTTGGGGGATTTTTTACTAATTACGGGAGGTCATACATGGAAAAAAATATACAAAATTATGTGGGTCTAGATATTTATTTTTATTGTCCAAAAAATTATGTTAATGTTTAGAAATCTTAAACAAGTGTCGAGCGGTTTTCAACGGCAATATAAAAGAACTAGTTGCAGGGGAAACAGAGACAGCTTTTGAGGCCAAAAATTAAGAATAAAAAAAAACATATAATCTACATGAAAAATAGACAAAAGGTTTTGCGCAGAAAAAAAGTGAAGAGATGAACTATTAAAGAACAACAAAAGGTTTGGGTTTTGGTACTTTTCCTTCATCTTTAGGCTTGGTAATAATTAAAAGAAAGTTTGTGATATCGATCAACTCCATTGAAAAAAGTGCACCTTTTCTGATCTCCTCTTGCTAGAAAGAAAAACTCTTCGAAGGATAATTTGGCCATTAATTGACTTGAAAAAATCCAAACCGGAAAAAAATGGAAGGTCTCTTGATAACATGGATCAAAGGAAAAAAATAAATCCGAAAGTCTTTTGAGAACGCTGAAGAAAAACAAGATGTAGAGAATAAAGAACTAAGTTAGAAGCAGAGTACCATATAGAACAAAACGCGAATAAAACATGAGTCAACGGCATTGCTGAAAGAGACTGTGCTTCAGGGTTTTGAAAAGAAAGAGAGATGAAAAAACGAGCGCAGAATGTAGTGGTGGTAATTACTAATGGTGCTAAAAAGAAATGGCAAAGTAAACAGATCAAATTGGAAAATCACTTACAAGAATTGACCAAGGTTTCAGTTAAACAGAAGTGATTAGAGACTCTTTCTTGGGTTAATGATGTAATGAGAGAGGGTAAGAAGAGAAAGAATAATTTTGTGTCAAAAGATCCGATTAATTTTGCTTGGCTTGGTGGATTGAGAAATTGCAGAGAAAGTTTGAGTTGGGGATTTCCCCGGAAAAGCAAAAAGAGTTATGCGGCCATCAAATTTATACATGTACGGAGATTTAAGGTTCCAGAGAGGAAAAAGAGAGTAGGTAACTTTTTTGATGATTTTTAAAATAGGAATTATTAAAATATTGTATATTCAGGCTATTTTTAATATGATATAATTAAAATAAAAAGAATAAAACATATAAGTATTACTGTGATTAGTTTTCATCTGTCATCATTATAATTTAATTTACAGTTTTAGAAATGTGGAAAGAAGAATGTTTTTGAAACCTGAAGTAAAGTGAAGAGATTTCACCAATCAGAACATGAAAACATAAAAATGTAAAAATAATTGATTAATTATTGATTTGCGGTGGTGGATATTGTGGCCTTCACCCATTTGCAAGAGCAAGGAAATGTTGCTGTAGTGGTTAAAGTAACTGAACAACTCTAATCTTGACCGTACACCTATCAGCTTTGTACCGTACTTCATCCAACGGTCAGGGAAGACTTTATACTGGCTAAGATCTCTGTCTCTCAATATCCACGTATTCACAAATAATCACACACAATGATAGAATACTGGTGGTAAAGACTACGAAATCATATCCAATATTCACACTTTTATCATATTAAAATATATGTAATTTTATTATTTTAAAAATAATTAAGTTTAAAATAAAAAATAATACAATTTAATATATACATATATATACATATATAATTTTAAAAAAAGTATTAAAATGTCATATAATTTAAAAAAAAAACTAATTATGTAGTTATTTTGAACAAAAAAATAATTATTTTTTTATTTTACTAAAAAAATAAGTAAATTATTTTTATTTAAAAAAATGAAATTATTTACTAAAAAATAACACCAAAAAATTACCACATAATATATTCTATTTATATAATAGTAAGATAATAAAGATAATAGAGGTAATTGTATACATAACTATTAAAACAAAAGATATTATTTTTTCATAAAATATTGTTTTGAACAAGAAAGAGAAAATAAATAATTTAAGGACATATTAAAAATAATAAAATTAACATTTATTAGAAGATGAAAAGATCAATTATTTTGAAGTAGAGATAATATGTTTAATATAATGTGAGATGCATATGCTAATTAGATTCAGATAAAAAAAATGTTATGAATTTAATGAGCGAATTATGTCTTTCAGAATATATATAACTTAACAGGGTATATACTTTATCTTTTCTCTTAACTTTAGTACATAGATTGGTATAGAGCGCAAAATGATAATTTTACTAAAAAAAGTAATTTTTATTTGTATATAACATATAAATAAATTTAAGAACTTGTTTTAAATCAGAAAATAAATAATCTAATAACCTTTTCATATCTGGTATTTAATATTTTATTAAGGTTATTTGGAAATTATAATAACATACTTTCTAAAATAATATTAATTTTTTATTTAAACATAATATATGTGTTTTAATATAATATCATTTTGTGCCCTCTTTCATATGGAAAATAAATACTCTAATAACATTTTCAATTCCTATGATACTGTTTTGTTTGCATTTAATATTTGATTGAAGTTATCCACGAAAATCATAATAAAGTATTTTAATATCGAGATTTTATTTATACGAGATTTAGTTGAACATCATTTATATGATTACTTTAGAGAGAATAAATAAATACCTCAGCATATATATATATATATATATATATATATATATATATATATATATATATATATATATAAAGTTATGACGGAATGAAATTTTAATTTTTTTACTTATTCTGGTTCTAAGTAAACTGATTTTAAGTTAAAGAATTTCAATGTTCTTCTTAAGATTACTATAAAAAAAGTATAAAATTAATTTTCAAAATATTAGCATAGACGAAATTGGGATGTTATTAGAGTAAATTTAGTCAATTTTAATATTAAGTAAAAAAAATTTAAAAAAAGTTAAAAAATCATAAAATTATTTTTAAGTGATTAAGTTTTTTGTAAAGTCATTTTAGTCAATTCTATTTTAGTAATAATTATTTTTAACATTTTTTAATAAATAAATATTTATTATTATTGAGTTTGACTCAGGTTAGTCTATCTTAATAGAATCTGCTTAATTGCTTAATGTATAGGTTAATAAAATCATTTTAGCCACTTATAAAATGACACTAATTATTTTTAACTTTTTTTAATAAATAAAAATATTTATTAGAATGAGATAAGTCTGATGCTAACTAAAATAAATATTGAAAATAAATAAGATTAGAGTAAGTTTGCATAAGACTAATCTTATTTATTTTTAATATTTATATTTATTTAAGTTACCATTAATTAAGTAAATGTTAATATAATATATTTCCAATATGGTACACTAATTTATATGGTATAAATGCATCTATATTCTTTACAATGAATAGTAATCATATATTATTTTGAATTTGAGTGTTTAAATTTAAAATTTATAAATCTTTTCGTAGACTATTTTTGTATTTCACTTTTTATAATAAATTTTCTTATGTTTGTTTCTTATTTTTCATATTTATTTCTTTTATCCACATTCATCTCCTTCACTCATAATTATCTTTTTTATTTATATTTATTTTAGTGTTAATTTTATTCATAACTCCATTATGATATAGTTTTGTAGAGAAAAACATTGACTCCCTTTAACTTTTAACTTTTAATTAGATGGAGCATATTACATGAAACTTATATATATATTTAGTTTTTTCATATTTTTTCTTTTATTTTTCATCTATAGAAATCTGGTTTCAAATTAATATTATTTTTAAATATAACACTTTGCGTTAACTTAATTGGTGTTACATTTAATAAATGTTTAAATTCTTTAGCCCAGCTTAATCCACTCCATACACGTTTAATTAATATTAAATTGATTTTTTAGTAGCGTCGCGTTTAACATCAGGCTTACTGTTTATTAAAATTTTACTAACTAACTTACTAACTTCTATACACAGTTTTTTAAAATAATGTCTTTCTTTGTTTTGTGTAGGTTTTTGGCTAATATGATTTGAGAGGCAAGAGAGTTCAAGATACTGGAAAAACGGTTCCAGGATCTCCAGATTCAGAGATTTTTTAAATTTCTGTAACAGATAACATCATTTCCGTTATCCTCGTCAACACCCTTACCCTCAGATATTCATCTTTTAAAGGACCCCTCATTTCTAATACATGGTTTATGCATGAGTTAATGCTTAGACCTCATTTCTAATACTTGGTTTACGCATGAGTTGTATGCGTTTATTTCAACTGAATTATAGAATTTATTTTTTCACATGGTGCTTTGTAAAAGAAATATCCAATCAGCGACAGATAGGATTTGTTTGGTGGAGAACTAATTTAGATAGTTTTGTTAAAGGAAAATTAATTTTGAAAGATGATAAATTTCAACTTTTTTTAACTATTCAATTCTTAGTTTAAAAACTTACATTATGTGATGTCAATATATTTTAATAAAACTTTCTTAAAAAGTAGATTTAAAATTTAAGAGACACGTGGTGTGGGGTTTGTCTTAAAATGGTCCCAAAACCAACTACCCCAACCAATGCCCTACGTAGCAATTTTCCATGCCGTAGGAGTAATCTCCTGTTTGGTTAGCGTGTTATTAGAGTCCTATAGCTGTTCAATAGTATTTCAAAGAGGCTCCATATGTCTCGCTCATTTCGTTTGTTTTCAATTTTCGCTTACAGTGAATGACGCATGCCAAACTGATCCATAGAGAGAAAAAAGACAAAAATTTAATAGACTTGAGAAATGAAATGGAATGATAAGTAGAAAAAATAAAAAATAATAATAATAAAGTGTTTAATACATAGGAATATATATGGTTGCTATAGTGATGAGTCACACGTAGGTAGCTAAGTGAGTTTAATAAGATTTGGATTGAGCACGTGTTAGGTCTGGTTTTGGCTGGTGAGAAGAAAGACTGCATCACCTCAGATTGAAGGCTAAGTGCCATAATCATGCGCCCCATTTATTGAACAAGCTAAGATGAGTTTGAGAGTGAAAGAAATATTTTTGATATGGAGGAGAATGAAGGGTCATGTTCAAGCTCTATAGTACGTGTTCCATGTGTCAAGCTTTTAGCAGATACCAAGATTCTGTATCATGCCTGCCTGAACCTACTCCATCAAACTGCCAAGTAATTAGCTATTGGTATGGAGCAAAAACTTGATTCAATTTATAATCAAAGCATAAAGCCCAGCAAAAGGAGCTCCAACCCCACCCAAAACACCAAGAATTCTCTACTTCATCCTGAGTTTTATGTTGTGTTTGTCAAATTACAAATGTTATTATTTAATGAATATGAGTTAAAGGGATATATCTGCTTATATTTTTATAGTTCAAATATAATAATGATAACATTTTAATTTAATATTAATAGTTTATTAATTTTTTTCATAAATGATAAATACAAAATAATAATTTGTATTAACATAATAATATTATAAATAATCATAAATTTAACTTATTACGAGTGTACTTTTGTAGTAAAAATTGATTGAGAACTCAAATAATTTTTTTTTTCTAAAACATAAATGGGTACAAGAATAAGATTTAAACTTGATGAGATTTATATTTTCATACACGCGAGACTTACCTCCTTTTTCACTTTGTTTATATATATATATATATATAAAGTATGTTTATATATAAATGTTTTGAGAATTTTTAATGTACATAATGTAAGAATTTTTTTAATACCCATTTATTTACAACAATTTTATATTATTTGTTAAACTATTCAAAAAACTTCTTAATCTTTTATATTTTGGTTAGTCAATTTAGTCTTTTATGCTTTTAAAATTATGCAAAATTTCCCTTTCTAGTTTAAAATTAATTTTGTTAATATGCAAAATCTTACATTTTAAAAATCAGAGATTATAAATATGTAATTTTTATTTTTAAATGGTTTGAAAGATCCCAAATATTTCTCATACACTGTTTTTGTTTTTTGTTAATAAAAAAATTACAGAATCCCACACTCCTTTCTCCGGGACCTATTCTCGCCAAAACTTACTTATACATGTAGTGCAAGGATACCAAATGCACTAGGACGTTGAAACTTTATTTAACATTGTTGGGAGATTGAAGGTTATTATTGGTAAGGATAGTGATTTATTGACAAACATTTGTAATTGGAGGATAATACTTCAAATTTTGAGTTTGTTTTCTAGGGTCGTAGAAGGAACAATTAAGTATTGGTTTGATTTCTGAGGAGTCCAAATGTGATGATATAATTTAACAACATTGGAATCTAAATATTTTTTATCCGTTTATGGTAACTTTAGGTATTTTAATTTGAATGAGCAAGTGAAGCTCTCTTAATTCAAAAACTTACTTAGTACGACAAATTTGCTCTCATAAAAATCAAAGGTGATTTTCGTGAGCAAAGTAGATGTGATTACGATGAATGCGTAACTCATCAATTCACATGTATATACATACGTAGATATGTAGATTAGGACCTTCTGCCTCACGGATTAACAAGCAACGTGGTACACTAAAAACATGTTTGACTTAATTAATCAAAGAAGCTACACTTTCATGGAGAGGACACGTAAACTCTTTAGTCATATTTTTATTGAGAACTTTGTTGACAGACGCACGAAGAATTTAAACTTTTTGACCAAAAAGATCAATAGAAAATGGTTAGATTGCAATATCTTGGCCGGTTCAATGTAGACAGGGTTTGTTAATTTTCTTTTGGTACGAAGATAGTAACGGAATAGGCAAAAATAGTATATTATAGCATATCTTAGGATTTGAAATCTAACCTGATGTTAAATCCTCATTAAATAATTAATTGTCTAAGAATTAGGATACATGCCACACAAATGAATGGTCTCTTAGCCAGAAGCTTAATTTCATGTGATGTTCATCCAAGTGGCTTGCTTTTACATCTATTATTCACATTTGGATTAAGTGTTGACATTTTAACCTTTTTTATTTTATTTTCGGTATTACTTACAAATTTTCATTTAGATTGAGTGCTCTTATTGTTAATGTTGTAAAAAAAAAAAAAAAAACCCTATAAACTAGATAGAGAGTTTTCATTTCTTATTTCATAGACGGTTGAGTCATCACTTAGTATCCATCGAAAGGTCTTTTTTGGATACTATAAAATTGTTATTCTCTATATTAAATAGTTTGGTGACACGTTGTAAAGAAACCCTAATAACTACATAGAGACTTCTCCCTCCTTTCTTTAATTTAATTCAAGATCAAACTGGAACCAAAGTTATCTTTATGATATCAATATTTTGGGCATAAGTTCTTCCAAAGTACGCATATTTGAAATCTCTTATCATTTTGAATTATATATGAAAATGTAAAAATTGTACATAATTCTATTTTGTAATCTTATCATTGTAAGACAGAAAAACCGTGCGAGATTAGAACCGCATTAATGTTGACAATGGGTTATTCATGAATAGTAAAATTAATAATAAGAGAAAAATAGTACCTTACACTCATATATATATATATATATATATATATATATATATATATATATATATATATATATATATATATATATATAGAGAGAGAGAGAGAGAGAGAGAGAGAGAGGACGATAGAGTACTAATATAGTAATACTTGGATAATTTTTTTATAAATTAAATGACGAAAAAATAAAGAGGGAAAATATTTTATTTTATAAGTTGATATTATGTTATGTATAAGTACAAGTCAATTTTTTTTATTGAAATTATTTAGCTTTTTGTCTTAAAGTGTGGGTCTGATTACAATATAATTTTAATAAGATAATATTTTTCTTTTTGAACATATGTATTAATTAGTATGATCGTCAAATAGTGTAGAGAAGGAACAAAGTATAAGAAATGTTGTAAGTAGTGTGTGGAGAGCCTAATAACGCATCAGGTGAAAAGTAGTAAAAAGGACAGAAATATACACATAAATAAGGTAAGGAAAATGAAAAATTACATGTATATTTATACTGAAGAAAAGAATTTATGAAATATTTTACATCAGTAACTTATATTATATGATGAATGTAACATATACTGAGCAGTATGAATGGGTTATAAAGTAGAGCAGATAGGATATAGAATACATGTGTCATATTTTAGAATTACAACTTCTTTATTGTTAATATACATGAAATACATATAAGTAGTGTAGAATTTTTAATATATGTTTGAAATGTACACAAGTGGGATACATGCAGAGCAGACATTGAAGGCTTGGAACACCCCAAGTGTTCCTTTTGTTAATCTATTATTTTTTGTTGACCTAATACATTATTTTGGTAAAAAGGATACCATACATTTTTAAACGATTTTATATAAGAACTAGAACATCCTCAAATTCTATGCTTTAATTATTTTATTCTTTGCTAATAAAAAAATCACTAATACATTATTTTAGGTAGAATGCTTCCAGATAAATTATTTTATTTTAATTTATTAATCTTTTGTACAAAATAAAGTTAGCTCCCTCATTTCAAAATTTCAAATGTTTAAAACCAAAACTAAAATCTTAGTCAAGGAAGATGCTACTCCACTGAAAACGTACATTCTTAAAATTTAAATGCAAATTCATATACTGATTATGAAATGGTTTACACATCAAACAACCTTCAATTATGATATATTTAAAATCTATTATATAAGTTATAAAATTATTATTTTGTTTTAATCTCATTTTCTCCATTTTAATAAGTTATAAAATATATATTAACCACAAGTTTAAGATCTAAAACATTATTATTAAGTTTATGTGTAATGATATTATACAATGATTTATTTACAATCAATACAAGTAAGGAAATCAATAATGGATGAAATTCCTAACTTATTTAGAATCAATAATGATACAAGTAAGAAAACCAATAATAGATGAAATTCCTAAACATGACATATTTCCTATCTCCATAAAGATCAACTCGTATCTTTAATCAGGATAATCATATTTAGAAAAAGAAAAAAAAAACTTCCCAAAACATGTTTTGTGTGTTATAAGAAAACATTAATTAGAAGAGAACAAGTATATAGAGGATCTGCTACAATAACTAATTCAATAATGAAATTATAAATTAAAGCAGTTGATAGGTTTGGAAATATTATAGGTTTGGGAATATTATAGCAGACTTTAAGTCTGAAACATAATGCAATAGTTTTTTTTTTTTAAGATCATTGATTGATTAAGTAATTCAAAAATAGTTTTGTTTTGGTTAGAATATAATATCTATAACAAAATTTGAGTATGTTCAACAGTATGACTGAATTATAAAATAGAGCACGTAGGATACAACGTACATTTCTTCTATTATAGAACTACAACTTATTCACAATTAATATACATGAAGTAAGTTAGATTTTTTAAATATATGTATAAAATGTACATATACAAAACATACAAAGCATAAATTGACTTTATTTTCCAGTGTTTCCTTTTGTAAAAAGGTTAAAAGTACTCTAAGTGTTTCTTTTATTATTTTTCTTTTTTACCAACCAAAAAGATACATTATTTTAGTTAAATGGAGACCATACAGTTTTAAATAATTTTGTATAAGAGTTACGTTATCATTCAAATTCTAGTTTTAGTTATTTTATTCTTTACTAATAAAAAAACATCACTAATATATTATTTTAGGTAGAATGTTTCTAGATAATTTATTTTATTTTATTTATCTTTTATACAAAATAAAGTTAGTTCCCTAATTTCAGATTTTCAAATGCTTAAAACCAGAATTCAAATCTTAGTTAAGAAATTTGCTACTATACCAGGTATTGGAAATTTGCATTCTCAAAATTTAATGTTCAGTGTAAATTGGTATATTGATTATCAAATGGTCTACACATCAAACAACCTTCAATTATGATATATTAAAAATCCTACATTTATTCATGAAATAAAAGTTTCAAAAATATTAAAATCAGATATAGTTAGGAGTTTTTTTTTATAATTTTCTTTTATTTTTATCTTCCTCTCAATTTCACACTTTAATTTTTAACTTTTGCCTCACTCCACAAAGTGTCTAAACAGTTTTGTTATTTTCATCTTTAAAATTATTCAAGACAAAATGAAAGTCAATATTATTATAATTTTGGCTATATCTGATGCACACGTCCTTATTACTTAACATCCAATCTACACTATACATTGTTCAATGGAAACATTAATACCCTTAGTAGTTTTGTTAAACTTCTCTATACTTTTCCTAACCCTAACTTTTTCTAATTGTTTAAAAAATATCACAATACTTTTTTTTATATTATCGCAGTTACTTCATTAATCATTTGAAAAAAAGTATACCACATGTTCCTATTAAACAGACGACTTGTATGTAATCTAAAATCGTGGAAGGTGCCCAGATAATGTACTTTTTAACTAATTATAAAAAAGATTGAATAGTACTAATCAAAATTTATAACTTTGCTCATTTGACAAAATTAAAATATTTTTTAAACATAATTATACAATATTTAAAATATTAACATACTGAAGTTATTAAATATATTATTAATTATACCTAAGTACTACAATAAACTTCAAAGAATAATAAGTAAGTTCTTGAATTTTGAAGTGATTTGTAGTGTATAGGAGGAGTGTTAATTAGATTAGGTTATTTGATGGCTCAATTCGATTAAATCCAACTAATTTATATTAGGTTTAATTTTATTTGTGATTAAGTCAAATTAGACTCAATTCAAATTGTTTAATTTATCTAATATTTACAAAGTTTACTCAAACTTTAACATGCTTTCTCTCTTGTCATAATTTTGACTTATATTTTTTTTCTTTATATAGTTTCGTTCAAATAGTGTATTATATTTTAAGAAATACAAATATTAATTTTATTAAATCAAATAATTTTTAAGACATATATTTAATTATTTATAGTTTTTTTTAATGTTTTTATTTATTTTTACACGAGAAGTTCTAACTCTTATTATCAAGGGTTGAATGGCATAAAGACTTTGCTACTCTATTTTGATATTTATATAGTTATTGTTTCTTTCTTTATATGTGATATTAAAGAAAAACATACTTGTATGGCATCGATGATAATATAATGTTTCTTTTGTGTTGTTTTTTATTTTTTTTATAAAAGTTATTTAATTAATATTAAAACAACAACAAAGTGGATACGGACTATGGACTCGTGTAGGAATACTCGATACCAATCGGGATGAAAATAAAATAAAAATTTTATACGATGATAAATTTTTATTTTAAAAATAAGGTTAGAGATAATTAAGCTTACATTCGACTTATCTCGTTGTCATCCGCACTACTGACTCATTTTAAAAAATGTAAAAAATATTTTTAAATTTTAAGTCATATTAATAAAATCATCTTAATTTTTAATATAATAATTTAATATAGAAATAAATATAGACTATAATACATTTATAGCTATTAAAAAATGTTCTTACTTTTTTTAAATATAATTATTGTTTTGTGAAATAATTAACCGTTTGGACAGTCTATTTCCAATGGAGATTACATTTACTTATAATATTGTAGGTCAACAAAATTTTATAAACATTTGGTTAACATTAATGTGTAAACCACACTACCCCTCATCCCGTCATCAGATGATTTTACCCAAATGAGTTATAATTTTTTATACCGTATTTCAGCTTAAAATCAATTTACATTAAATGAAATTAAGATATATTAGACATATTTGAGATATGTGATGTAGAATTTCCTATCAGACTCCATCTTTGTTTCTGAATTTGTTTTACACATAGATTATTTCTATAAAACACACAGAAAGAACAAACTTTATGAATGAACACAAGAAATTTGCTGAATGTGGGGGACTGCAGAAAGTTTATCATCTTTATTTGCATGCCATTATGCTGACCACTAGTATAGTCGTAACCATGTGAAGCAAATGTAAGAAAAAATGCGTGAGCAATGACGATAGTGTATAATTGTCTGCTACCAACTCTTCTTTTATTTTCTCTTCATTCAAAGAGTCTTTTGATTAAAGTACATAATTTCGCTCAATCAACTGCTTAGTACAATAATTGCATAATTTGCTCTTAATAAAGGAATATTATATTGGATAAAATCCAATTATAGTTTTTTACAACCTAAGTTTCTATTGTTATATAGCAAAAAAATTAAAATGGACTATTCACATGGAATCCTTGTGATGCTTGACATGAAATTATATCGTAAAATAATCATTTCATTCTAATTGGTCATTTTTACTGAAGACGGTTAATTTGTGGTAGGGTTTGAGAGGATTAATTATTTACTAATAATTAATTAAAAATGTCCATAAAATAAAAAAGTTACGCAATATATAAGAAACATAAATATAATGTTTTAAGATATTGGATTGAAATCATAAATTTAATATTTTAAAATTTTGGATTGAATATTGAATTTAGTGATATTCTCTTATGTGAGTCAAACAAATAAAGGAAAATACTTGGAAGACAAAACAAAAATGAAACAAGAGTCAACTCACACAAGGAAATGATATCATCTTCAATCCAAAACTTTAGACATGAGTTTGTGGATTTTCTATGTTGCTCAACTTTCTCATTTATATTCAATATAGAATTTAGACTTACATTTAGATATCTAACAGACTTGTCATTTACGAACATAAACCACTTGCATTATGACTTAGATGATTTCTTACTTTAATATTGCTTTAATATTGGTCATGTTTAACGACAGTGACAACAGCGTTGAAGGGAAATCAACCAACCCATTAACATGTCGGAACGTGATAAAGCATGCAAGCTTTTGATACTAACACACATTCATATTGGAGTAGTAGATGTTGATTATAGGAAATTTTGACTTTCCTGGAATCACGTGTGGTCTATATGGCATGAGATTTAATAATTATCTCCAATATGAGGGGCTGGAAATAGCTTATATGTTTATTTTTCCCACAAGATTTGGATACCATTGCTCTTAATATCAACCACAATTAATCTTTTCTTAATGCTATTACACAATAATGGAAGGTTTAGATGAGAACTGAAGGATTCAAATATTCACGCACCTACTCACTCACAGAAAGAGATGTGCGAATTTCTAGCTACATGCAAAAGATTCCTGGCTTATAAAGTTTGCAATAGATTCCATAAATCCAGCGTTGGCCAAAGTTGTATACTGAATTCCAATTTCAAATAATTTAGTTTAGAGATGAATGATTTCATATCTGACTTCAGTATTTGTGTCTGAATCTTGTTATCTTATGATAAGGTTGCCGGCTTTGACCACAACTAATCATAAACTAAAAGAAGAGTTGAAAAATATTCCCTTTCCAGACATATGCATGCATTAATAATAGGGTCAATTTTCATTACAAGTTAATTATGATAATGTGGTTATTGTATCACATTCTTTCACTTCATTAATTGCTATGCAACAACTCATGTTTGTAGAAAATTAATTGTCGAAATTTGGTTATTTGTTTGTTTTTATTGTTTTACTTAATTCAGACAAGTTTGGTTTTTCTTTAATTTTTTTTCCAACTTCTTATTTTTTTGTTACACAATCCAAACTAGCATCAAACTTTAAAATTCTTACAAAGAAAAAAAAATGTCAAAGTAATATATATAATAGCAGTTTAAAATAAAAGGTCACTTCCATAAATAGTTATTGAAGTTTGAATCTACTTAAATGATGTCAAAAGAGAGTGGGCATTAACTATACGTTGGGACTAGCATGAAGCAATGTCTTCTCCAGCAACGACTTCTTTAAAGAGGTGGAACGTGCTGGTTGAGAATAAAACAAGATGCATTAAATGAATCAGGTTATATTGAAGATAGTGTTGTATTGAAGCAGAACAAATACTTGTAAGAATAGGTTAAAATTTTTCTTACAATAGTATTAATCTTTTTCATCTTTTACTTGCTTTATCTAATAATTATTAATTCTTTTTAATTTATTAATTATTTTTAATGTAGACATTAAATATATTTATTTAATAGCTTTTATCAATTATTATCATTTCTCACAAACTATTTATATACATAAAATTATCTAGTGAATGTTAGATTGTCTAGAAATAATTAGACCTTCTAGTGTTTCAACATTTCTTAGAAGGTATATACATTTCTTTATTATAATATATTTATATTCTTATTGACTGATACTCGTTCTTCGTAAAAAAATCTGAATATCTTGTAATATTATTAGGTACCTCTAGTAACTTTTTATATATTTTATCTTTTATTAATTGAAGAAAATTCATTGCTTTGAATATATAAAGGCATAAATTACACATGTTTTCTAAATTGTGTCTTTATACTTGAAAAATGCAATGACAAAAAGAAGTTTTTTTGGTGATCTTATGTTTCACTGTCATGTGACCTTTGATTTCAGAATCTTCCTTATTTATGTTTTAGGTCTTATTTTACTATTTTTATATTGTGTTGATGTATAAACAATAATCTTTTCCTATTCTAGTGACGTGGTGGGGTGCATAGTTTAAGGATTTCTTATATTGCCATCTGAAAAGAATTCAAAACAATGGTTCTTTCCATTATAGTATACACATAAGTACATTCCTTTTCATCGTTCAATTTGTGGATAAGTAGTTTTTGAAAAGTGTTTTTTAGACCTTTCTTTTAAAATTTTGACAAGTGTTTTTCTTTTTTTAATTGGTTCTATTTGATCTTAAATAGTGAGTAAATTTATGTTCTCATTATTTTATAGACATTTTTCTTTTTCAGAACTTTTTTACAGCTAAAAAATAACATTAAAAGAGACATTAGGAATGTCACAATCCATTTACACACAAAAAAATCAAAAACATGTAATATATATAATATGTGACCAAAAAAATAAAGATCGATTCTAAGAAGTTTAAGACAAAAAATAAAAAATCCCAATACCCTACACTCTCACTACGGCCCACGTATTGTGATTCATTTAATTCATACGATCCTTACTGTCACTAAGAACAAGTGTCCTCCTAATACAAAAAATTTGGAGACTAATGGGCCTTACCCAACCTGCACAACATGACGTCCAAAGATTTATATAGGCCTTATTATACAAAACATTTTCAAGAACATTTTTATCACATTATGTTATCTCCAAAGTAAAACCACCATTATGCAAACCAATGCCCTTATATTAGATAAACCCCTCCAATCACTTCACATTTTGGATAATATATATATATATATATATATATATATATATATATATATATATATATATATATATATCAGCAACTAATGTTATCCCTGAACAATTTTTGTCTCTAAATTTCCCCTAAAACATCCATACAACTCAACAATAATAACTAAATTAAACAGTTATAGCATAAATATTCCGACAACTCACAACATATTAATATACCATGTCCTCAAAAAGTGAACATTGACTTTAAGTTCCAATATAGAAAAAAAGAAATATCATATAAATTTTGATCCTACATAAACAATCTTATATTTCTTGCCAAATAACATTGAGGTAGATTGTCAAACGAAAAACTACACAAAACATCACTCTAAGCTAAGAAGTTGGTCCACCTTCACACACTAAGATCATAATTTCATATAACCTATAAAAACTATTGTTATATCACTATTCCGAACTAGACTAAACCATAACCAATATACAAAAGAATACATAACAAGAAATAAAAGTCATTCGACGATGTTTATTTTATTATATCGTAAATTGATGTATTGCATTAAAACACCTTCTTTATAAGTCTTATATTTTTGAATATTGGAAATCTTATATCATCAATTAGAGATGAAACCTTTCAATAGTTTATAATATGAGTGTAAATCTCACTTTACAAGTTGGTTTGTAAGATTGAGTTAGGCTTAAATTTCACTTCTTGATATAGTATCAGAGTCTATCCTGGCACAGTTCTTGGGTCACCCGTTATCAGGTCGCTATCGGACCACCCTTAAACAATATAGTCCTACGTACTTGTTGAATAGTCTCGGCATTAGGGGTTTGTTGGAGATCCCACATCGATTAGAGATGAAACCTTTTAATAATTTATAAATTGGTACAAACCTCACTTTACAAGTTGGTTTTGTAAAGTTGAGTTAGGCTTAAAATCCAATTCTGATATGGTATCAAAACCTATCCTAATACGATTGTTAGGCCTATTGAGTCACCCACTATCGGTCTATCATCAGATCATCTTAAACAATATAATCTCATACATGAATTACCGAAATTATGAATTATTGTGAGTAAATTTGTTATCCTATTGCATAAATGTTTCTCATTTTTTTTTGTAAGTGCTTTTATTTTTTTTGTATTCTTTTCTCCATGAATATCACTTCTGAATAATGAGTAAGTTCATGCTCTTGTTATCTTATAATTTTTCCTTCTTGAATTTGCTTATTACCTTTTTGCCGAGATTCTCACCTAAGCGTAAGGTTTTAGTCCCATCATTTTTTTAGTCATTTTTTTTTTCTCAACTTGCTTTAACAATTGTTTCAGTTGTCTTTTCCGTTTCAACAATGGCCCGGTATTGAGTAACTGATTTTTATTATCTTATTATTTTTGATAGTTTTTCTTTTGTAAATTTACCTTGTAATTTGAATTTTTGTTAACCATTTTAGGAACACCGATTTTCAACAGTGGATAAGTTTAAGTTTGCGAACAATTTTTTTAAAAACAATTTTTGTTTTACTCTTTTTTATTACTTTTGGGATATAGCTTACAGAATTTGGTAAGCCTTTTTTTACACATTACAATTATTTGAGTTTTTATTTTTCTCTTTCTATGAACATCAATTTTTAATAGTAGGTAAGTTTATGATTATGCTATTTTATAAGTGTTTTGTTTTATTGAATTTGTCTTCCAACTGTTTTTGTCCTCATTTTCTAGGAACATGGATTCTCAAATGTGGCTAAGCTTTTTTTAACCATTTTTCAACTTGCCCTTCAATTGTTTAGGTTTCCGTCCTCCTTTTAGGAACATTGAGTAAGATTTGCTCTTATTATTTTTACAGTTTTCTTTGTTGTTTCTTTCACTTTTTTAATTGCTTTTCTTTTATGAACTTGCCTTGCAACTATGTTTTTGTATTGTCTTTATGGAAAAATGAAAGTGGATAAATTCAACAAAATTATTGTTGTAATTTTTTTCATCAAATATTACATTTAAAAAATTGAAAGAATGCATTACACGAATTCAATAAGAAAACAAAAGGATGCTAACTAATATAAATTCTCAAAAGAAGAAAACTAAATACAAAATTGCAAAACAATCAGACTATAGGGCACCGACATTCAGTGCAATCTTTCCAAACAATAACTTGAAGTCATTCTCCAACGGTGTTAGGTTCAAGTCCATGCACATACCCCTCCTGCTATTTGATCTTTTCAAAACTGGCACTTGTTCAACATGGTTAACTGAAGAAAAATTGTGGTTCATGGAAGCTCTATGCCTTCTCATGTGGCCTCCAAGTGCCTGTCCCAATGAGAATTCTTGTCCACAAATGGTACACTCATGCATTTTAGGTTTAGTGATTCCCAAACTCAGAGATATAGCATTTGGTTTGAGTTCATCTCCTTCAAGTTTCGACCTTTTGTGGCTAGCCCTATGCCCACCCAATGCTTGAAACGACGAGAACTTTCGGTTGCATGTCTTGCATTCAAATTCCACACCCTCAACATGTTTTGGTTGTTGGGGGCAAGAAAGAAGCATTAGACAATTTGCCAAATCTATGGTTGCTAACCCCTCCATTTCTCTCTGTCTCTTCATGGCTACGTGAGTAGAATTAGTTTATGAGAGTGTTTATGTGATTGGTGAGAAGATGATAAATGAGTTGTGGGATTGGTGAGTAAAAGATGAACATGAAGGTTTATATTTATAAAGCTCTTCAAAGAAGAAAGTCAAGGATTTGACCGATTTAAATAAACTAATTAGTAGCAAACAATGCTTCAAATTTAAGGAAGTATATATATCTTAGTAGTAACGAATCTAAGACTAAGGTCGGTGACTGGTCGTACTTTGAAGAGAAAATGACGTGAATGCCCTTGTGTGTTGAAATATTCCGCTGTGACGTTTGCATGAGGGTTGTCTCTTTTGGGTATTCCAGAAAAAAAGCTCGTGTTTTGTGGAGCTGCCCACTGAACTGGTCGTGGATAGTGAGCTACCCTACAACAACAACTCCAACTTGGAGCGTTGATTCTTCTTTGAAACTCCTGAAATTGTATATAAAATAATGTGAGAGGATAGGAACAGCACGTTCTTATTAGTACATTTATAGCTCACGAGTCAAATTCGTTAACAAAAAAGTACAATCAAAAAATGAATTATTTGATTTTGATTGTGTAAAGGTTGAAGATGGACTGCGTGCGTTGACATATACTGATTTGGTGTGCCACAAAGAATGGCAACTCAAGAGAATCAATGGAACTTGATTTTCCACGTGTATATTGCTTTTGTCATGCTGGTATCACAACGTTGTAAGATGAAACATGAAAGCAAAACAACAAGTAGTAGCACATCATGACAATTTACATGACATTAATTTCAATTTAGATATTAAAATATAATAATTTTGAGTATTTCTTCTCGCAACCTTCACCTATTATATTTAAATTTCTAACATATTAGATTATATTTTGCTGATAAAAAATATATAAATCTATGCGTGCTCAAATTGACATATACACGTTTCTTTATTAAAAAAAAAATGTAATTCAACACCCTTCTTAATATGATAGTATTGACCATGGAGATGCTTCAGTGCTTTTTTTAAAGGCGGTCAAACATTCAAAAAGCTTGAACCACAATTTGTAGAACACTTACGTCTCACCAATCTAATTCTAGAAAATATTACATAGTTGATTATTCCGTATGTCAACAAAGATATGATGTATTCAAATTTAAAATAAGATGGCATAAAAGTAATAATATTGACAGAATAAAATTGAATAATTATAAACTTTTCTTAAGATTTTTCCTATGACAACTTGAAACAACAATGATATCCAATGAAAGGAAATATAGTATTAGGAATGGTTAGGAATCCCGAAGAATGACTTGAAATCATTTTCAAAAGGTTTAAGTTGAAGTCCAAGCACATTTGGAACAATGTGAATTTTGATCTATATTAACATTTCGAATGCGTAACTTCTTTTTTTAATGAAAGTTACTTAATGTTAAGAAAGTAAAGAGAATTTGTATTGTATTTTTCTATTTTATTTTTTATTGAATTCGGATGAAAGAAAGGAAAATATAAAGAGAAGGTAAAAACAAAATAATATTTATTATTTTTTTCATTAATGCTAATGGGACCTAGAAGTCTCAAACTCGAGGACTTCGTTTCTTTGACTATTTTTTGTACTGAACCAGCTTTTGACTTTTTTGTAAAGACAACTATGCCCTTACTGCTCAAGTAATTGCTGACGGAAAATGTCGACCACGCTGACATTTTTCCTTCAAACTAAACAAATGTGATTTAACATAACAACTTGAAAATTAGAACGAGATTAGAGTGTCAAATAAAATAAAATGTTAATTTTATTATAAGTAGAATTCATGAATCTAGGTCTTAAGTTTAAGATTCCGAAGCTTTTTATATTAAGTTTTATATATCATCTTATGGGTTAATTTGTTTTAATGAATGATATAATTCTTAAAATTATTTTTTAATTATATACTGATGAAGTTGCAAATAGTTTAAAATTATATCTAGAATCATGATTTCTAGGTTATATCAAAATAGTTTAATCTAAAAGGTATGAAAATGTTGATAGGTGATGTCTTTCTCATATTCAAAAGATATTTAATATTTGTAGTAAGTATACGGAATTTAATAATGAACTATAAGAAAGTCTAAATTGTTCCTTTGACGACATAATTTAAGAGAATTGTTAATGATTTTAATGTTGGGAGCAATGGTGATTACTATAAAGAGTGGTCTCTGTTCAAAATGGATGTGCTGTGGCCAAATGTGCATGAACAGAATGGCAAAATCAGTCACAAAAACAAACTTTTCTTTTATGTTTCACATTTGGTTGGTGCAGTGTAACACTGATCTGAAATTTTTTTTTTTTTTTAAATCTTACACTAAGTCAAACCTCAAAATGGAACAATTATTTTTATTAATTTGAATCGGTTTCAATATTCAAAATATATGTGTACAATTCGAATTGAACTAAATATGATGAAAAAAAATGGATCAATGAACTCCTTGTTATTTAAATATGCACAGTTTTATTTTAAGAAACAGGTAATTTTATCAATTGAATAATAGTACAAATTAAAAACATATATATGATTAAAGCTTATAATCCTATGCAGATTTATTAATGATAGAAATTCTTCACATCATTAGTTTACTCGATTTCATTAAGTTTTTAAATCACCCAAATTTAACACTCCAACTAAGTATTATTGAATTTAATTAATTTAGCTTGGGTTAGTTTTAATTAGGATAGACACCCAAATCCAAATTGAATTCTAAAATTAATTACATAAATCCAAGATAATTAATTTAAGTGAAAATAAATTATACATAAATAAAAAGTAGAATATATAACATTTTTTTACGCAAATCAATTGCTGTCATCTACTATTCTTTTGGTCAGTATTTCAATTTACATTATGATATTGTCAGTCAAGTGTGGACGTGTGGATGGCTGGGTGTGTAAGGATTTTAAATCATCAATTAAAAATATTTCAAACATGACCTTGAAATTAATAATCTCAGCGTAATTATAATAATCTACAATTATAAAATAATGCATAAAATATTTACACCATCGACATATTCAAATTGAATTCATGGTTGAAGATCATTAATTTTTTTTAAAAAAGAAAAGACATATAATGTTATGTTATGTAATTGGCTAATAATATAAACATTTTTATACTAATACAGTACCAAAATTATTTTTGTAAACAGCTATTTTGATCTTCATGAATTTAAAGCAATATATGATGTAAATAAATTATTTCTTTATCTATATATATTATTATAAATTTGAATCTTTAGTATTTGAAAGTGTTTTTAAAATATTTTTTATTAATTAAATTATGTGACCTCTCTTCTAGTAAATATATTATTATTTTTATTTATATACTTTATTTTTCTTAAATACTACTATTTAAATTTAAGTAATTTTAATGATTGATGCTTCGTTGAAATTAAAGATCTCTATTTTACATGAAAATGATTTTATAGTTTCATTTCACTTTTAAATTTTAAGATGCCGTATGAACTTAATAAATCTAAAAATTACTCATTCTGATTTGTTTCGATTAAAATTTTTCATAATGTTTTCATCCATTTTTAAAAAATTGTCCTTTTCATTGTACTCTTATTTATTAAAATTATTATCATTAAATAACAATAATAATAATGTTTTATATTTCTTAAAAATGATTTAAACTTAAAAATATAACCATGCAATACACAAAAAGGAAACTTGCGAGCGTAAACTACGGTAGATTATATAAATTGAGTTACTCCATTCAAGATAAAAAGGAATCTAATGACAACGAAACTTCACAGTCCGCAAAAAAAACAGAGAAAAAGTGACAAATGTTACAGACATTCCCATGAAAACACTTTTATTAGTTATTAAAATTTACAAAAAAAAAAAAAAAAAAAAAAAAAAAAAAAAAAAAAAAAAAAAAACACATAACTTTATCCATCCGACTCCATATCCAATATTCTTAGTTTATAGTTTTTCAATAAATATTTACAAATAACAAGGACTGTTGTGATGAAGAATCAGAAAATTGTATTCCTTTAGGAGCTGCAGCTGCAACAGACTCATGTATCACACAGAATGTTTTGATCTATCATTGTTATACAGCAAAAGTGCTCATTGTTATAATTGTTAGTTGTTAGTTGGTGAGCTATCATTATCATCGTTACGTACTTTGGCAATAGCAAAATCATATGAGAAACAAATGAATTAATAAAGAATCAATAATCTACAAACAAGTAGCCTAAAAAATTCATCTACAAGGGAAAACCCAATGAATTTACACAAAAAATTGAAAGAATACATGTGTCCAGAAGCTGGGTAAAAATGTTAAAAGAATTATCAAAAGGAAGACCATTATCTACAGGTGTAACTCCAAGTCCAAGCACATAACCCTGGTGCTATTCGACCTTTTCAGAACTGGGGTTTTCGCAATAACTTCGTTGATAGAAGGAATAGCAACAAACCCTTCATTGCTGACTCCTCTATGCTTTCTCATGTGTCCTCCCAGAGCCTGACCCAGAGAGAATTCTTGGCCACAGATGGAGCACTCGTGCATTTTGGGTTTGCTCCACAAGCTGAGACTTTTTCCCTGTTCTTTCAGTTCTTCCCCTTCTACTTTCAGCTTCTTGTGGCTTGCCCTGTGCCCTCCCAGTGCTTGAAAAGACGAGAACTTCCGGTTGCATGTCTTGCACTCAAATTCCGCAGAACCAAAACCTTTCTCTTGTGCCTTGTTACTCTCTTGTGGACAAGAGAACAGCAAAAGACACTTTGCCAAATCTAAGCTCTCCGATCGTTGTCTCTTCATTCCTAACATACTGAATAAGGAAAAGGGTGTTGTGTTGTGTGTCTCGAAAGAGTGTGTGATATGAAATTATGAGATTCAAAGGTGGTGATGAGAAACTCCGGAACATGGTATTTGGTATTTATAAGGTTGGCAACGAGTAAAGATAACCAAAATTCAACGAAGTTATGTTTTCAAACTAGAATAAAAAAACCACGTTGGACTACGCTTTTGACTGGTTGTAATGACGCAAACGCCCCAGTGGTTACGTAGTTGCTTCCCGAATGTTGTCGTTTTAATGTCTTCTTTGGAATATGAAGAACCAAAATAAATGGTCCATGTGAGGCTTATTATGACCCCACGCTCACTTCTGCTTTTTACTTTTGGGCCGCGTTAAGTAACGAGTGAACAACCACGGCCACAAAAGTTCCTCGAAACTTCGACGTGTCTTTTTCACAACCCAGAAGATTCTGTGCAGCTTCTAGTGTAACACAAAAAGGGAAAGGAACTATTCTGAAGACAGATTTGATTGAATGGTCGAAAAATCACGTTTTTCTTTGTGTTCCCAATTGGGTTGATTAGTGGTTGGTAGAACCAATGAAAGCTCGTTCTATGCTTTCACATGCGGATGTGTGAATTTGCAGCAGAATCCGGCTTAATGTATAGGTAGTGAAACTCCATATATACCCAGTCAAATTTGGGCAGCAGAACACTTTGCAGCCACACTCATCCCTCAAGCAAGTTAAGAGGAAAAAGAATAGTTTATTCTTAGCTAATAGAAAATTCCACCACTTGACTCCTACCTTGTACATACTACTATGTATGAGACTAAATATCAAGTTTTAGTTTTTTTTTTTTCTGGTGAAAAACAGGGGCAACGCCCATAAGATCTAGTTGTAGTTAGTTGGTTGGGACTTTCATCTAACTACCCTTAGTGTGGATTCCGATGTGCAGAAGGTTAGTTGTTCAACAGTTCTGACAAGTCGTTTATATTCCAATACACTCTTTATATCTTTAATTCCTTCAAGGTTTATATACGGATACACTTTTTATAATTTCGAAGTGAATGGTAAAAACTGTGGGTCTTGTATTTAAATAAAAGTTACGAAAATCTTTGTATACATGTTTCCGTCAGACACCTGCAATCCTTTTTTTTTTTATTTAATGAAAAGTAAAGCACGTTTAAAACAAAAATTATAATAAAGATCACTTCAAACTTCAGTTTTTTTAAGAAATCTCTTATTCTAATGCGACAGAATTTTAAATATCTAAGATCTTGGATCTAGAACTAATATCTTAAAAATATGATTTGCATATGATACTTGCATCTCAGCAAAACTAGTAATAAGAAATAAAGCACATGACAAATTTATTATTGATATGTTGCAAACATATTTGTCGCATTCTGACCTCTATAACGACGTTTTCGTTATTTTGACGAAGAAATTAAAATATTACATCTAAAAAAACTGAAGCATTGAAATCAACTGAAAAATAATAGATCAAATAAACTATTTAGTCAAAAATAAAATATTATAGTAAAATCCTTGGAGATGATCTAGAAGTGATATTTATTTGGGTTGATCGAGAGAACTCCACATTTGGTAATTTTACTTGTACAATAATACACTAAAAAGAATGTCCAAAAGAAGATACTGACAAAAAATGAGAAAAAAATAAATTGATAACTTTTATTACAAAAACAAAAATTATATTTATAAAAATAAATAAATAAAAAATAAAATAACAATTATTCTGTAACTATAAAAATTTATTAAATGTCAAAATATCATCCGAGTCACCGACTTGTTACATTTCTGAAGATGAAGTGCAAGCATTCTGACGAAAAAAAGAAAAGTATCCTTTTGGAAACTTCTTCATGTCAAATTCCGTGTTAGGCTTATATAATACAACTATAGTATCACCCCTATTAATTAAAAGATATTTAACAAACTTTACTAAACGAAAAAGTTTCAATAATTATACTGTGCTGATTGTATCCAGCTTGAAAATGTTTTAATATAAATAACTGATATCATATTTTATTTTCTACAAAATTATTTTTTCTATTATTCAATGCAATTGGATACCCAAGTAGACTTTGAAACAAAATAATGTATCGTTTAGACATTGAAAATATATCCACCTATTGCAGCATTTAATTGAAAACAGTGAGTATCTTTTTCTCACTATCTTACATTTGAGCCACATTATCAATAAGTCGAATTCTTTTTTTTTATGAAAAGTAACACTAGTAACATGATCCCAATCTCCAACAGCTCTACCTAGAAGCACAGAAAAACTTACACATTTTACAATCTTGAAACCAGATAGCATGGAAAGCCATTAAAAATCCACACAAGTCAACTCAGCATTCAGCTCATAACAGCATCATTGTGACTCATTCAACCAAATGGGTGGGAAGAGATTAAACACTACCCAAACATTCAGTAAAAACAAAAAGTCCGCCTCCCATGCAAAGATTATTCAGCAATTCCTCACTCACCCAAGTATTAGGTTTAACAATGGGCAACATGTCAAAGAGACAAAGTTCCAAAATAAACTGCATCGGCTGAGCCTGTCATATACACGTGATTATCTTCCTCCCTCCACTCAATCTGAAGAGGTCCTCCAGGTAGATCAACCGTGCATATCTGTATCAAATTGACAGATTAAAAAGATTATGGCAAAATCAACGCAATTATTTTTTGGGAACAGTGAGGAAGAACTTGGAATTTAGGCTTGTATTTGCATTTAGTCTCTACAATTAAATCAAATATAAATCCCTGTAGAACTATCCATTAAGCCTCTATTTGGATGCTGTGAAAAAGATTGAGGGAGTGGAAGAGAGAAAAAAAAAAGAAAGTGGTAAATTGGTGTAAAATGAGATTGTTTTGTTGAAGTGAAATAGAATGAAAAGAGAGAACAAATGAATAGATGTGTTTGATTGGGGAAAAAAGGAAAGTGATAATTTGTGATGAATGACAATTTTACATTTGTCTTTCATATTTTTTTAGAAATAAGAAAATTGGATTTATGATTTATGCCTAATGGCCAAATGTGTTTCCAAAAAAGTATGGATAATCAATTAAGTAATTAATTAATTATACATAATCAATTATATCACACCACATAATCAATTATCCTGCAAAGCCCAGGGCAAATGGCAAGACATCAAGGCACAAATATGGAAAACCATCTTTGGAACCGTGCTTCTCCTTCAAAGGGCTTTCCATCTCTTGGCCAACTTCTCCACGGACCTCCCAAAACGACAAAATTCACCCCGTGGAAGACAAATCATTTTGGTCGTGAATGTGTTATGCAAGTCATGGGTGACTCAACTAAAAGCACGGGTAATGTGGTCAATTTCACCCTGCCAGATCACATTTCCTCTTCTTTCTCATGTTACTAGCAAGGAAAACCATACTTGTGGGACATCGATGTATTTCATCATTAATCATCCCAAATCACTTCATCCAAATTCACCACTTTCCACACTAATCATCCTTCTCCCTCCCTTTCACCCCAAACAAACGCAGTGAAAATGCTAACCTCATTTGTTGAACATTATCCATTAAATAAAGATGTGTTGGGAATTCATTCGACCATACTTCACAATTTTATTACCATGGCAAGGGCCAAAGGTTAGGCGTGTTGGGAATTCATTTAACTATACTAGGCAATTTATGATAATGCCAAGAACCGAAGGAGACAAATCATGACTCAAATTTTAGAGACAAAAGTCCAGTGTTCGTATTTCCCCTGTTGAAAAACCTGATCTGACTAAAGAAAAGCAGTCACACTCACCATCCAAACCACATCACACTGGCAGATATAACACCAGTATCAACTCAAGACAAAATGAAAACTAGGACCAAAACACTATTTGCGACGGAAACTACAGAAAGAATAATGCTAATTTGCAAATGGTAGAAATAAATCATTTTCCAAATCTCAATAGATCATACCATAAATCCATAACATGCATTTAGAACAAGTGATGCAGCTGACAATAATTTTGCACGGTTTAGACCATAAATGCTATTTGTGAAGCAAGGCCAATGACACCATCTGTCTTGCACCTGCAGAATGCGGTAGATCACAGAAGACACTACTGCAGCAGCCAAGGAGTCATGACACCCATTTGATTTTATTGAAATACGTACCAGATTGTCAGAAGCTTCCGGCTACCTTTAATAGCATCATCTTCCAAAATAATGTCAGAAATATAAGACCAATACAAAACGAAGTCCTTTCCAACAGTATATTGAGCTAGCCTATGAGCTCCTCAGTCATTCTTCAGAGCATACTTTACCACTAAAAGGAGACACCAGTGAGCAGTTCTTTAACATCTTTATAAAAAGCAGCAGTTAGCTTCAGACCCAATTACGAACGTATATGTAGAAGGAACAAGAATGGCCTAAAGAAACAAGTGAGTCAGCCTACACTGATTAGGCCTTCTTTGTTGAAGCTGTTAGATAAGTATTTAGTTAATTAGCTCTTTTTACAATAGTAGAAGCGGTAAAAATAGAGGAAAAGAATGTAATTGATGGAAGTTAGTAGGTGAGGGCTAGTTTTGGTTGAGAAACCGGGCTCTCAAATTCGTAGGAACATTTCCATAATTCATTTCCATCTTCTTTAGGAACCCACTGCTTCAAGAAAAGGGTATATTGCAATAAAGATTTCTTTCTTTCTTCCATCTGTTTTATACCGTTACTAACAGCAGTATAAGGGCTTCCAGTCAGCGAATTCTTCAAGGTAACTGATGAGCACAAAAATAAGAAAGCAAAACTAGAGTTCTTAAGAGACAGGAGTCTTCCCTGAAAAAGGTAAAGGAGGTCCGAATTTAGGAACTGAAAAAATGAGAGAGGTTGAATGGATCACACAACAACCAAAGTTTCCTTCACCTTTCTAGAGATGTATATCAGATAAAATAACTTCTGCATGGGGAGCTGCCAACAAGGCAAACTTGCTATCAAGTTTAAGGGATGGGACAAAAATTAAGAAGAATTCAGTTGGACACTTGAGTTGTGGTAATTTCTTCACCAGTTCAACTTAAATATATATTTATGGTAACCTCAACTTCTTTGTAGATTTTCTTTTGGTGCACCTACCAAAGGTTATTCCGTATTGCTACTGGAAGCTTGAGCGCATACATTTGAATACCGTTAATGTTGTACTTCACAAAGCTATTTGATAGAATGTGTATGTTTCATGAGAAACACCCAGTGAGGATGATATCTTCAATATCCAGTTTTTTTTTTTTATCGGCAATCTTCAATATCCAGTTGGGGCTGCCTCCAGAAGCTAACTTTCAATCTGTCCCGGTTCTTTAATATTTATTCCTTTTCAACTATTGTGATTGAAATAGATGATTGTTCTTTTTTCAGGTGAACTAGCAGCCATATAGGGTGATTGTACTCAAGGGTTATCTCAAACAAAAGGCCTTCAGGAGGTTTATGACCATGGTCATAGCAGAATCGAATACCGTGGGGCACCAACCATAAATGGCCCGTCCATTGTTGAATGGGGACCCCGACATGGCAATTGTCAATTGGTGTGCCAACTTCCCGCCTATCCTTGTTAAGTGCAGGAGGAGAAATGGTATGAGTTTGTGTAAGGACATCTGGGAAATTTCGGTGACAATTCCATCAATCATCGCCTACACATCCTGACATCTCCAAAACACACTTTTGGTTCAACATCAGAAGCCACATGATTAGACGTCTTGCCACCTTTGCCAGAAAACCTTTATGCACCATTATCGCCAGATACTGACAGCTTTTCAAGCAAGCTGAAGTTTTATACTGAAAACCTTTTCATACTAGAAAGCTGTGAGACAGATGGTGGTGTGATGGGGTTGCACAATGCCCCATGGAACACCACCACGCTACACTGCTAATACAGCTACTTCGGCCTTACTGACTACAGATATGATAAGTTTTTTAATAAAAAAAAAAAATAGTTATCATATTGTTCAAAAATAGTAGCAAGCTTACCCTCCCAGCATGACCCTCAAGAACCGCCGCAACAACAGTAGCACAAGCTCCCGTTCCACAGGCTAGGGTTGCTCCTGCACAACAAACATGAACTCAAAATTGAGGCACATTGAACTTACCCTGAATTGTACAAACAATAGTAATACTAATCAGACATAACATGGCTATTAGAATATTCTAACCTGCTCCCCGCTCCCAAACACGCATTTTCAGGTGAGAATTAGACAATACTTGCACAAACTCTGCACATTAATAAAGAAACCATATAATTAGTGAGATATACGACAACTGAATTAGTGTGATGATAGACTACGCCCATTTCATTTGAGTCATGCTCAAGGAATCAAAAGATCAAGGGAGAAATTTTGCTGATAAATAAAGCAAGCCATAATTGCACAATATTATATGCACAAGGACCCTAACCTAAGCTACTAATACAGTCCGACCAAGTCCTAGAAAAAATACCAACAATATCATGTAACCAAATATTAAACCAAGAACAATTGAATGTCATTAAGTCAGTAACAACCATTTGCCAGAATGTGCATTTAGCTTGCCATCAAAGCTATATTGCTCAAGGAAGAAAAATAAAATAAAAAGCCCCAACTGACAGAAATAAATAAAAAAAAATGGTGCGGTCAGCATAGGTTAGAAAGTTAACAAGCATAGTCCAATTATAGAAATAGAACATTCTTGCCTGTGTTAGTTCGTGCTGGGAACACCTCATGATGTTCAAATTTTGGGCCAATTTCTGCTAGCTTCAATTCATCAACAAGCAAATTCTGTTGCAACAAGGATTAAAACAAACATGGAATAAGCAGCAAAGGCAGAAAAATATTAATCCATGTAAAGCTGTAGCACAGCAGATGAAAGTTGACATCTTAACTTTTAAGATGCAATTAAAAAAATATTTATTGACCTTAAAAATTATATTTCAAAGGAGCTATGTTTCTTTTGATCCAAATGGTTCCAAATTCAATTGTATGCAAGAATATTTATTCATTTGTATATATATATCATTATTTTACTGATCCCATAGATTAAAGTCTTGTCTTTCCACGATATTTCATCACTTTGAATAGATCTAGTGTGCACTGTGTAATACATCATAAAAGGAAATCGAACGTATGAAATATCTAATGTATGTCAAAATAAAGACCTGGCTTCCTTCTCTACTGAAAGTTATACAGTGTGGATTTCCCATGCTAACACAGGTCACATGCCAGATAACTCCATCCACGACCAGCTCCGCTTTAACAACAGCATTATCCTTGTTTGCAGGTAACTTAGTAGGCACATCTGAGGCTTTAAGAACCGGTTCTCCCATGTCAACTCTTACCTGAAACAGTTAGTATGCTCTATCAAGCTTGAGAAAGAGAACCAATATCAGACAAGAGACAAAAAGAACATTCCTTCCTAACGTTAAACCAATTAAGGCACCTTAGGAGCAGCATAAGCCAATGCCTTAAAACAATATCACATATCAATAAGCAAATTGCAAATATTTGCAACATAACGTACATTTCCATCCTCTAAGACTTCAGGTACAATCAGACCAGCACCAGTATGTACGGTAAAACTGCAGAGGTAAGAAAATACATTATTACTGTCAGATGAAATTTCATTAAGCCCATTAGTCCATTACTATATAATGATAATGACCGAGGTGGCAGCTAAACCATCATACAAAAATCATCGTATCATCATAAAAAGTGAGACGCTGAAGTGAAAAGAGCAATTAGGAAACATAACAGAAAAGTTATAGAAAGAACAGCCAAACCTGTGTCGTCCTTGTAAGTTCTCAAGCTCAGAAACGAATTTGGCAAAGCATCGCACTCCATTGCCACACATCTATGAAGAAGAGCGTCAATCAGATAAATGACAGCAAGCTTGTCAGTGATAAAAAGACTAAGATTCTATACTTTTTAAGTTTGTGAGTGATAAAATTCTACATAAAAATTTACAGGAAAAAAATAACAAAGTAAAATGGATTGGGGTACTCTCTTAAGTTAAAATCAACTTACATACTTTATTATGCATTTCACTTTTTGGAAAAGTTAAATGAGAATATTCCTAAGTTGATTTTAAATTATGAGAAAAATTCAAGTATTTAACTTCCTAATTTTCTACTGCTATTCAGCAAAGGCCAAACCCAATCAACCAAAAGCAGACACGAACGAGGCTTAGTAAGAAGAACTACCTCAGGTTCACTACCATCAGAGTTGAAAATTCTCATGGTGTAATCAGTGCCATTGATGCCAGGCAATACAAAGATAACTCCGTCAGCTCCAACACCGAAGTTCCGATCACACAGTTGCACCGCTTTCTCTGCAGTGATCTTGGGCTCGGACGACTCTCTATTGTCAACCTATTCAAAATCAAGAGTCAAAAACCGAACGGTTATTAATTGAATAAAGGGAAAGCGAAGCGGAATGGAACTCACCAAAATGAAGTCGTTTCCGAGGCCGTGGTACTTGGCGAAATGGAGAAAGCCGGTCTGTAGGCGGTTGAGGAAGGAAGTGGAGGGGGTTTTGACGGGGGCGTCGGTGCTCATGGAGGAGGCGACGAGGCGGAAATTAGGGTATTTGAAAGTGCGTCGCGGTGTGGGCAAAGTGGATCTGGGAGAGTGGGGGAAGAGATTATTGAGGGAGGCGAGAGTGCGGCGAGTGGGGGATGTCAGAGGAACGGAAATGGTGGCTGTTATGGCCATCTCTGCAGCTTCGAATGGCGGCGGATACTACAGTCTGCCACTGTCACCGTCTGGCTTTGACTCTCTCGCACCGCGAAGCGTTATGAGCTACCAGTTCCCTACGGGTTCTTCAGGATTATTGTACACAATCTCGGCCGTTAATATGTCTCGTGATGTGATTTTTCTTTTTTGTTTTGGGATTTGTGGTTTAAGAGAAGAAAAAGTACTTACAAAAATTCATTGTGAAAACTTAGTGATAAAGTGAAATATATACAAAAAAAAATTACAGGAACTTCATAGTTTATAATTATAATTTTAATCATCATTTTAACTTTAATGTTGATATTTATATTATTTGTCAAATTTTAAAAAAATTATTTAATACTTTAAATTATCGAAGCATGTTTATGTAAGTAATGTTAATCAATTTTAAACAATAAAAAGCTTAGTTTGTAGTTTAGAATTACTTAATAGAACATTTATGTTTAACACATTTAAGGTTTATTATTGGAAGAAAAATAACAAAACTATCTAAATTTTTTTTTTAGAAATAAAAGATGTAATAAATAATTGATAAGAGCAACGACTTTATAGTATATTTATGTGTCATCCAAATGCATACTATAAAGTCGCCACCCAACCTAAGTACATAAAAGAAGACACATACACAATTAATCTGGCACTAGCTATTCCTTGCTTGACACAAGTTTTTCATATTCCTGTACCTATTTTATTGTTGTCCATAAACTTAGAGATATCACATTCTCACTCTCCAATATAGATTATTATGTTCATATGGTTGAACTACATATATTATCTTTCCATATATAATTTTTTTTTACTTATTACTTTTTACATAAAATAATCTATAAATTAATAAGGTTACTTTTGTAGAAATACGAAAGGTCCACAAGTTTTTGAAAGACATTATCCACTTAACTTCCATATCTTTTGTTAACAATACACTTATATGCCAACCATACTGAATAAATTTCATTAGGGTCACTTTTTTAGGCCTAGTTTTCTTTCTATTGTTTTGGTTCTCCCCTCTCAATTCTTCTTTCATTTCTTCCAAACGAAGACATGGAAAAGGTTGTTATTTTTATGCTTTTTTTCTTCTTCTTTTTATTTACAATTAGTTTACAATAAAATGATTAAATTAAATGAAAATTCACAAAATTAAGAATTAGGGTCAAAGTTTTGTATAATTAATAATTAAAATACCTTATGGTCCTTATTTTTTAAATAAAAACTACAAGGAGGGCCTAATTAAGAAAGAGTAATTTTCTATTAGACGTTGAAGTTTATAAAGGAATTAAAAAAAATGCAACCAAAAATAGACTATACGCACGCAATTGATTCAGTTAAACTAAGTCACAATTGCCAGCTACAATGTGCGAGACTGCAAGGGAAAGGTACAGTCAATTCCATTTGTTACGACAATAAACGGTCTGAAAAACATAAACCTAAACTGCAACATGGTTGACATAGGAACCAATTCTTTCTTCAGTTAATCAGTTAATCTTGTTGTAACCAAAAACGTTATATTGTTACCGCACAAAATCCAACCGAATGGTAAACTCACATGCATGTTTTGTTCTATAGTATAATACACAAAAGCAAAACTGTAGTTCATCTGTCAAAGCCTAATTATGAAGTGGCCAAATAGCCTAAAAAAAAGGATTAGGTCCTAAAATAGACCGCATTCAATTAACAATGAAATGAAGAGCATATCAATGATATATTGGGAAGCAAAATCCCAATAAACACGGGATAGTTAATTCACTGAATAACTGTTGAATTAGAATATAAAAATGAAGTTTCTGTTTCTTTTACCAAAATCATATATCACTTTCGTCTTCAAGAGGAATCTATCCATTTCAACATACATATAAAGCACCTTGTCTCGAGCCACAAAAGTAGCATTTCATTTTCAGATTGTACGTGAATCGATCGTAGCTAGACAGACAGGAATATGATTTCTTCTGAGAACGAGGTAAATGATTCTCCTACATAACTAACTTTTATATGCACTTCATTATTTTCATCTGTGTTCCAATTATTAATTTTTCTGTTTACATTATTGGATGAATCCATACCTTTTAGGGACATATCAAAGTCTAGATTCTTTTTTGAACAGTTAAAACAATATTTACAAAATGAAACTATAGCTGGTGCATGACGGTAACAAATCGTATGAATAAGATTTACGTAATAATGATCAAATAACTTGTTTTGCTTGGAAAAATGAAGTTTAGGGAACACAACCATGTATGTTGACAATATTGTCAAAAGATGTAATACGTAAAAAACAAAAAGCCCTTTGAAAAGTTGAATTACCATCGCTTTACCTTTATGAAGTTGAACGCTATTTCATGTGCCAAAAAACTTTTTAACATTGTAGAATGTATCAGCCATGCCGAAAGGCGAAGGCATTTTATCTTCACATTTTGAACAATCCCTGTAATAACACGCTTCATTCATTCAGTTACAATACTCAAAACATTATTGCTTCTAGTGTTTTATTAGCCGTGTATTGTAATTTGAACTCTCAGTTTCAGACTGACTAAACTTTGTCTTGTATTGACAGAGCATTGAGGAGGTTAAGCACAGGCTTCTCTGCACCAGGCTTGAAAAGATAGCAGCAAAAATGGAAGCTAATGCTAAGATCAAGAAATATGAGGAGACGGTTAAACACTTGTACAAATTGTTAAAGAAAGTTTGCCAAGAAAGAGATGAAGCAAGAGACCAGCTTCAATTGCTAATGAGGAATTTCCAAGCATCTACCCCAGTTGAGACAACCAATACTATTCCGCAAGCTGATCAATCATGCCTCCAAAACAAAACAAAGCCATCAATGAATAGCGCCAAGGTATCATATTCAAGTTCCAATGTCTTATCAGATCATTCATGTGATTTATCCTTGTCAAATGAGAAACATTTCTCCACGAGTTTAATGTCTCAAACAAGAATAGTTGAACCAAGCAACCTGACCCTATCAAATAACATCGAAACAAACATGGTTGATAGTGATTCCCTAGCGATTGATAAACTAGTTTGTGGGAAACCCTTACCTGAAAAAGGTAGATTGTTGCAAAGTGTAACTGAAGCAAGACCTTTGCTTCACACACTTCTAATTGATCCAGTTCCACACTGGAAAAACCCTCCCACTTTGTCTTCCCTTTCCCTTCCACTTGGTACCCAAGACAACAACTTTTCTACCAACACACATGATGATCAGACAGGTGCTAATCCAAATGGATTCATTCCAACTTCTTTGAGTTTGGCATTTCCAGGGAGCTCTTATGGACCTTCTCAGACATCTTCTGCATCCAATTTTGGGTTATCTGTGAAGAGTGAACTGGTGTCATGTGTGGATATGGATTCCAATATGATGCAGAATCATGCATTAACTGGAAAAAAGAGGAAGCTTTTGTGAGGATTGCAAGTTTCTCCACTTTTTTTTGGCTTCAAAATCAGCCTTGGTTATTTTTTTATTTATATATTATGAGATAACAATCAATTATATGTATAAGATAGATGACTAGGTTACAATTGGCACTGTTTTGAGCTTTAGTAAAGTCTTGCTAGAGAGATGAAGTTATGTACGTAGGAAGGAGACTTTTGAGTGAGAGAAATGAACAATACCATGGTTACTTTGTTAAAAATAATTTATGCATGTGCTCCTTTCTTGTATTCTCCTTAATTACTTGGTTAGAAATAAATTCTGCATGTGCTTCCTCCTATACATTGTATAAAATTTATTCTCTGAATTTTGTTTAACGAACTTATCTAAACTAAGAAACCTCTCAAAACCCTCCATCGTCAAGAAATGTATATGCGTGTGTCGAATTTAATTTGTAGTTTGACTCATTGTATGTTAAACTTGGCCTTTTTTAATTAAAAGTGATGCAATTCTGCTTTCACAATGAAGTTATACTATGTTGTGACAACTTATCTACTTAGGTAATAAAAAAAATTGTTCATTTCGATCATAAGTGACTAGAATTGTTCGATAAAAAAAAACTATACAATTTAATATATTAATTGATTTTATTAAATATAATATTTAATGACTAATCTGACTAATTTTAATGAGATTTGTTTTTCAAATGGATGTTTTATCCATACCACTCGAATATGATGCATTTCTTAAATTTAAACTCGATTTCATTTGAAACATATGACATGTTGGTATAGTTAGTAGTTTACTTAATCTTCAATACTTCATATGAATACATTCCCATAGTCTATTTTTTTTTTCTTTTCAAGATTGCACGTTTAAAAAAAATCACCCGAAGAGAGAGATTTCTATATGAAAAAATTAATAACGAAAAAATAAATTATAGTTGGTAACATAATTCATGCTATTGGGCTTTCATAGTTGCCTAAAAAGAAAGGTGTTGATGTAATTTCTGACCAGGATGAGTATTTAAAAAGACCAACAAAATATATTTTACTTAAAAAAAACTTCGAAAAAAATAGTAAAAAAAATAATGTATTTTGATATAATAATGTAATATTTTTTTGAGAAAATTGTCACACTTTTTTTTTTTAAATTACCTTACTTCATTTGAAAATGTTTTATTTTCACAATTAGCAAATATGAATTATATCTTTTATATTTAAACAAATCTCTTAATAATAGCCCACAATATTAATAATAGTAGATATACAACATGTCTCAATTGAACTTCTTATTATATATTAATTTTGGAAATATTGAAAATTTATTATAAATGTTGACATTGAATTTTTATCTAAAATTTTTACTTCTCCTTTTACCGTCACAAAATATTAAAACTAAATTTTAAACATATTTTCATCTTAAATAAATCTAAACAAAGCTTTATGAATTTATATCTTTATTATATCTTTATATCTAATCTTAAAAACTTCATTTATTTTCTTTTCAATCTAGAAGTTTCATGTATCTTTTGAAAGGAAAATCAACAAGTATTTTGTATTTATAGGATTTTATTATTGTAACTAGTTAATTTTGTAACATAATTGATTTAAATTGAAGATGAATTTGTTTAGATACCCTAAAAGAGGTCATTTTAAAAAATTATTAATCAACGTGTTTGATTTGACTTTACTTCATTAAATTTGGTGCTAGATCTATACCATCAACTTGTGCATTGAATTAACTCGATTAACGTCTTACTTTTAACAACGTAGCCCACAAGTGTATGGGAGTAATTGTCCCCGCAAAGTAATTTTGTTTTGTGAAGAATAAAATACATGAAAGATGAATCACGTGTTTAATTATAAGGAAAAAAATTATATAATATTTTTAGAATATAAAATACACAGAGAGCAGTAATAATATGTAAAATTAAGGTATTATAAATTTTTATTATAATGTACTTTTTATAAATAAGTTTATGTGTTTAGTAGAAGCATATAATTTATAGAATAAAGAGTTTTTTTACAAACACTTATATGAGAGAAAACGAATTAAATTATTTTTTTATAAAGCAAAATTAATTTGTGCAAAACTTATATGGAAAAGTTATTTTGTATCAGTTTTTCCAAATTTTAACCTTTATTTCATTTCTAAGTTAATTTCAGTTTATAAACTGGTTTTATATCTTGTTCCACTTTTTCTATCAACAGGAATATTACGATCTCTTCAGTGTTGTGTCTTAGAAAATTAATAAAAAGGTGTATAGTTAGTGTGAAGAGGAAGACATGCATTGAACTCAAGGTCTCTCAAATGGTGGAATGCTGTCAGGTACAAATTCCATATTCAGTGGAGATGACTAATTAGTGGTGACAATTTAAATATCTTAAAGTGTCATGGTAAAATAATAAAATAAATGTATAAATAATGTAGGGATAAAATAAATAATAAATATAAAAAATTACATTTATTGTACTATATAAAGAAAGCCGACCGGCCGGTAAACCGTCAGAAAGCTTGCAAATAATCATCCGATCAAAACCATTCACATCAAATGTCTGAATATGCAACCTACGTCAGGACACGTGACACTTATTCAACAGGTAAGCCCAAGTAGACCTTAAGCCCATTTATTCGAGGCCCATGCAAACACTATAAAAGACAATGGGTCCCTATAAAACACGTACAGTAACTATATCGCATTCCATTTTACCTATTTCACTTTGATTATTACAAAAAGAAAAATACATTGTTACTTGTGGGTGCTTACAATAACATTTATCATTGTCAATATCTTGAAGGACAATGCTAAACTAATAAAATAAATGTTTTAAATAGTGTTATGGTTAAAATAATTTGCTTAAAATATAAAAGTAATACAAATAATGAAATAAAAGTCGGTTGTTATAAAAGAAAAGTTAATAAAACTCTACTTTATGTAAAAAGATAAAAACTGAAACAAAATAAATAAATTAAGAGTAAATAAAAAGAAAATAATTAGAAAATAGAAAGTAACATTTTAGAAGTTTGATATAGCTTCTAATAGATGTCTAATGATGTGATGCATATAAATTGTATTTTCAATTTATTTTTAATAATATTTTAAAGTTTGTAATAACAAATTTATAATGAAAAATCTGATATAAAAAATTAGAAAAACAATATACAGTAAAATAAGAAGATAAATAATAAAAAAAAGTAACTTTTATACTAATTAAAAAACAACTATGCATATTTTACTTACAATTTAAGTTATAAAAGTTTGGAATATTTGATTCTTCTTATTAAACTTTTTTTATTACAATATAATTGTAATACAACATATGATAAATAATATACTAAATTATTTTATTTTTATATGATAAAAAATATGAAATAAAAAAATCTTTATAAAAAAATGTTAAAAGAGTATATATAAGAAATCAATATCCCTAATTGTATCCATATGTTTAGGCTTGTCTGATTAAAATAATAATAATTGATTTTTCTTTGGACGATAGATAATATTAAATCATACGGTATTATTTGCGGAAAACTGTGAATAAATTAATTTTCATTGGTAAAATAAGTTCTTTGATACTTCTCACTTAGACTAAACACGATAATTGAATGTATTAACTATCATTACAAAGTTATTTAAAAAATAATTTTTAGATATTAAATAAAATAGTTGTTAATTATGATCAAAATAGGTATCAAATTAATTTTTAGTTGTTAAATAATTATAAAATAAAAATAATAATTGAATTTAATGACAAATCAAGTCAATACAATTGATATCTAACATTAGCTACCAATATTTTATTGACTTATAGCATTAGATACTAAATTAGTCTTTAACTTAATTAAATATCAATTTAGAATCTAATAGTATAAGACACTAAAACCTTGCTATGTTAGATACCAATTATCTTGACTTAATTGATCACTAAATTCAGTCATTACTTTTATTTTGTAGTTATTTAGCAACCAAAATCTAATTTAATGACTATTTAGTCACAATCAGCAACCATTTCATTTGATAATTAAAAATTGGTTTCTAAATTGCATTTTTCCTGTAGTGTATATTGAGTGTATACTCCAATATATCGCTTAATTGTTTAAGGAAAGAAAATGTATTAAGTGAAGTTGTTAGCTTAAATGAGTTCATCATCTAATATTTTTGTTGATTAGCAAAATCATATATATTAAACAAAAATATTGTATAAATCATTCCATTGAGTGTTTCATATGATATTTTCACTCAGTGGAATTATTTTCAATTAAATAAAGATATCTTTTAATATTTAGACTATGTGTATTCTTTATATGTTTAGATTATTCAAGTGAATTGTAATATATATATATATATATATATATATATATATATATATATATATATATATTCATGAAATGAAAATGCAAATATTATGTTTATGTGTGATGTGTGATTTGAAATTGTAGACACCAATATGATATGATATATTTAATATCAGAATCTATAAAATAAATTATTGATTTAACAAAGGTTTAAGTCACCTGTAAAGTTGAAAAGAAATTTATTTCTACACCCCCAGAAATTTCAAATATTGAATATCTTAAATTTATCATAAACTAATGAAATTTAAGTATACTTGATAAATTTATTGGTCTATTATAAGATTTACTTAATATATATCATCTAAAGCATATAAATAAATATTCTTAATATATGATACATATTGTCAGTATGTATATATAAATATGGTTGTTGAAATAATAATGATTTAAGTTGTTTTTATTAATACTTGTTGTCTTATTTTCTTTTTTCTATCTAACCATATTTTTGTTACCTGTGTGATAACTTGTTAAGCTGTTATACATAAATACAATTTTTAAAGTTAAATCTAGAAGAGATCACGTATCTATTTCATGTTTCCTGAAAAAAAAAACATGTGTACGAATATATTGAAGTTTTCTTTTTTAATTATTGACTTTTTTAGTACAAAACCACTATTCGATCATAGAATAATGTTAGTAGTTTTGGGTGTAGCATTCACAAGCCCTACTATCCATATGTTTAGGCTACTTAAAATAATAACAATTCATTTCCCTTTCGGTGATAAACATTATTTAACCATATTTAATTCATAGTAACCAAAGCCAGTCATATTATTTGAAAAAAACTGTAAATTTATGACCTCACCCAGCCAATTCTTTTGTAAGTTGTCAAACAGAACAAGTTAATATATTGTATATTAATAGAGTAGGTTAACTTTTAACCTGTCTTCCTTGATAGCCGATTAGTGATTTGATTTGCCTAGAAATAAAAAATAAAAAGTAAATTGATGAATCATATCACTAAAAATAGTCAAACACCCAATTGAAAAATAAAAAGATTTGAAAGATTACAAAAATCTACATTATTAACATTCAAAACTAAACTATCATCTTACTAAATTATATAACAACAAAACATATAAGTCGGTATTTTTAAAATGGCATCTCGTGATAATTAAATTTTAAAAAATTAAAAAAATAAAAATATTGAAAAGGAAGATGAAATAGAAAACTAGAAAGCATGAAGGAGTGAATGAAAAATCCTTAAAAATTCATCGAAAGAAAAAACGTGTTTCCGTTATATTTTCTTTATACCTTAAGTCATGAGTAGAAAAAAAAAAAAAACTTAATTTAAACTATCCCGTGTAATGCATATTGTAATTTATGAATATTATAGTATAACATTGAGGAATAGTTTTCTAATCAAAGGTTAAGTTGTTCAATGCGTTTCACAAATCATAGATTAAGTTGTTCAATGTGTTTCACAGATCATAGATTAAGTTGTTCAAGGTGTTTCACATGGACCTTGGACACATCACATCGAGAAGAAAAAAGTGTACACATTGCAATTAATATTATATTTTTGCAAACATATAAGAGATAAAATTGAGAATCTTTTTCTTTTCGTTCTAGAGGGATATGCTTGAAGTTTAAATTTGATGTTTGTAGTTATAGTCAGGACTTACTTGATATAATAATACCTTAAAATAAATAAAAATTTTAAAAAATGGTGAAAATTAATCTTTTCACTGAATTAATCCCACATTGAAACCAGTGTTTTTCTTTTTATTTAAGTTAGGTTACATAAACATCCTTTTATACTATTTGCACGAGAAAGAATGGAAACAAAATTGAGAGTATTCCTATTTTAAGAATAAACTCTTTTAAAAAGGGGAAACTCCTTCGATAGAGTTTTCTCTCTAATTTTAAATATTTACTTGATTCTTACTTTATCTTGAATATCTCCATATATTACTTGTGTGGAATGAGTTAACTGAGAGTTGGAGACTTGGAATGTTTTCCAGGTACTCATTATTTGTTAATTTTGTTTATGGTATTTGATAATATTTGACTTTATGTATAACATTTATTTGCTCAATTTTAAGATTGATTATTTTATTTAAATGAGGTATTTCAACATTATTTTTATGTTTAAATAACTGTTTGAGTGGTATGCAGTGATGATTTTATTTTATTGTAAACTTTTGTATAATTTTTTAATTTAGATTTGTAGTTTATATAATCTTTATCAATTAAATAATTATTTAGATATATGCATAATCTTATTTGTTAACTATTAGAAAATATTTTCATACATCAATATTATATTTACTCATTGTAAATGTATCATATAGCTATTTATACTATCTCATGTCTTATCCGATATAAACTTATAAAAGAAAAAACTCTCACTAAAATACTAGAAGTATTAAAATTTTAAAACTAATAAAAACATACATAAAATTACGTAAAGTGAATAAAAATTCTTAAAGAACATTCAACATCCCTAGATATAATTCACTACCAAATCCAAATTGATTATAAATACTACTTGTTCTTCTAAAGATTTCCTATTTTTTTTTATTAAATTATGATAGGTACTTTACTAATATAATTTAGAACAAAATAATAATTGGATTAATCAATGGAGACTCGACCAACCCAATTTTTGGAAATAGGTTAAGTGGGATATATCAAAATGAATAAACAGAATGAGTAGGTAAATTTAATAAAGAAAATATTAATTACATATTTCTAGTGTACTATTCTTAACATTAAAGGATAAATTTTGTTAAAAATCACAAATTTTATGATTCAAATTGTATATTTCTAATTTGATATTTTAGATAAATTTTAAGTAACAATAAAATATCTGCTAAAAATAAAATCTTAATAATTTGCGAAGATAATTGGGGACACCCATAAAATGTTCTAACTCAACTCCACGGTGGAACTTGAATCACCAAAAATGTGTGTCAGGATTCACCAAAATTGATGATCTGAATATATTAATTGAACTGAATAAAATCAAAGGAATAAACTTTACCCTCTGAATAATTCTATTTCCAACGTAGCATTGATTGATGATGACACCAACAATTTTTTAGGAGAAAGAAACTTCCAACACATATTGTTTGAGCATGGTACATGCATGCATTGAGGTGGCCCCACCAGTGCCACTTTGGAAAGACATAAGGATCTTGGGTCCCACGTTTCACGTGAAGAAGGGCCCCACCGCCACGTAATATGGCAACAACGGCCTTCGGTGCTCTTCATGCAATATAGAATCTCCTCTAATCCCCTCTCCACCAATCCTCGTTTTCCTCCCACGTGGTCCTGTGGGTCCCACCCCACCTGCCTGACACTCACCCTATTCATATTCATTTGTTTATGTATGTGTCGTGCCCTCTTTGTCTAATCTCTCTTTTCTTTCCATCCCCTCTTTCCCTACCACTATGCCATGCTTATTAGTATTTTTTTCACCCTCCATGCCTGAACCACCTTCCTTCTAAACCTACCCTTTTCATTTTCTTTCATCCTTTCTTGTCCTCTCTCTCTTTTTCTCCTCTTCTTCATGCCCTTTCTGCTTCTTCTCCATTCAACCATCTCTTCCTCCTACTTTGAACTATATACACAGCATAACTTTATTTACACTAACTCATCACATCATTTACAAGGAGAGAATCCAACTAAATCTTAAATCTCACACTTCCACTCAGACAAAATCAATCAAGACCCATGGAAGACTCTTCCTCTGCTGCCTATATCCACCTGGTGAGTTTCAATTTACTTTACCTTTTATTTATTTGTGAAGATATTGTTGATTTCTGAAGAAAAAAAAAAAAAAAAAAAACAATTTTTTTTAAAAAAAAAAAAAAAAAAAAAAACAGATCTTTTAAATATTTCCAGTTCTTTCTTTTGTTTTCTTTGGTTGCATGTATAAGTTTTGATGATCAAGGTATAAATATGCATGGATATATGTGTAGGTGCACCGTTTGATAGAGGAGTGTATCCTATTCAATATGAGCAAAGAAGAGTGCATGGAAGCTCTTTCTAAACATGCAAAGATCAACCCGGTTATTACCTCCACTGGTAATTAAATTAAATTCACCTTAGTTAGTTCAGGATTCTCTCTCAAGTTAAAGAAATTGTTAAATTTGGAAACTGTGTTTTTAAATTAATCATTCATTTAATCTTTACCATAATATGATCATTTAGCTTATTATAGCTTGCAGACTGGCACTGTCACTGTTTCCATTACTAAAACAATTAACCTATTAATTGATAATAGTACACATTTGCATCTGCACATGAATACAAGAAAATATGTAAACCTATGCTCTATACCATGTTGTCATTATTTTATTTTATTTTATTTGAAACTTGAAAGTATGTGAATGACACACATGCATGCATGTGATGGGATCAGTTTGGAAGGAATTAGAGAAGGAGAACCAAGAGTTTTTCGAGGCATACTCAAAGAGCAGAGCAGAGAAAGCTTCGGAGGGAGAGACGAGGCAAAGGATACAGAATATGGTTTTAGATTCTTCCAAGAAAAGTTTAGATTTGAGACGCAACCAAGGTTAATCATGAATAAAACGAGGAAGAACGAAACATGTTGTTTATGTAATAATATCATCATAATCCAAGGGTAGTAGTCACAGAAGCAAACAATATGAGACCATAGGACAACATCGTAGTATCAATATGTAGATGGGCGGCATAAATGGCTTTATTTGATTTGTCCCAAGATGTAGAAGTTGAAGTCAGCACTCTACAGTGATTGCAGAGTGTGACATGATATACATGTGTCTGTCACTAAATAATTTTGAAAAAAAAAGTGTATTAGTTCATGTATAAATAAATAAAATTATTATTAGATATTATATTTTTTATATTTTTATTATTTTTCTTCCTTTTATATTTATTTTATAAACCATTAAACTACAAAATATTAATCTATAAAATACACTACTCTCACCGTATTTAATTGAATTTATGTAAAAAGTAAAATAAATTTAACTTAACTATGTACATGCAGTAAAATAATTCTAATACAAAAGTATTTTGTTTGAAGAAAAAAAGATGTAGAGAAATTTAATATAATAAAAATTATCAATCTTTATATTAATTTTTTAAGTTGTGGAATTACTTGTAATTCAAACAATTGTAACGTTTTATTCTCAACATATAAGATTATTAATATATTCAATTTGTCAGATAATATTTTTCATCTAAAATATTATTTAAGTAATTTTAATTTTAACAAACTTCTTTATGCTATTATAATATTTATTAATATTTATTGATATTTGATTATTTTAGGTATGAAGGGATGTTATTAGTAGAAAAAATGTATAAGAGATGTTGTTAGTAGAAAAAATTCTATAAGTAAGAAATTGATGTTTATGCAAAATAGATTACAGATAATACATGTCTAATATATAGTTGTTTACTTTCATAGTTTTAATAGACATGCACAACAATCTTGTCACTGATAATAATTTATTAAGATTATTATAATTGATGTAATAAATCAAATATTTTAAGTAATTAATATTTTAATACTTGCAAGAATATATATTAAAAACAATAAGTAAAACATTAAACACTGAGATGTTGTTTTTCAACTGAGATACCAAAATCAATTGTTTTATAAGCAAAATAAAAAAGTAAATTGAACATGGCTATAGAGAGAAAGGGGATTGAAAAGTTTTATTTGGATTAGTCTAAAGAGTGATAAAAAGTCATCATGTCTAGAACATATATTGTTAATAATATTTTAAATTTAAATATGTTTTTAATTTTTGTAATATTAATGGGTTTTTAATTTTATCTTTATAAAATTTTTATCTTTATTTTTCACTTTGTTAAAATTTAAATCTCTATAAAATATGTGAACTTAATCCTTATAAAATATTTTCCTCTAACTTTTAACCGTCCAAAATTTTGAATAATTGTTTTCATTTTAAGATAAATTAATGGTATTTATTTTGTGAATCTTGTTTTTTAATGATTTATATTAATATTACATTATAACATTAATAAGTGTAACATCATACAAAATAACTATAGAGTAGAAGTGGTATAAAAAAATAGAAGTGGTATAAAAAAATGACACCTGAATATTTTACTATTAAAAGTGAAAATTTTAAATAAATAGAAAAATTTGGTATTCAAGTTTTATTTTATAAAAAACAATATCTCTCTAAAATTGTTTCTTTTTTTAATTCTTTACCTTCTCTCTAAATTTTCGACTCTGTTATCAGACTGACGATGAGAGTTTGTCATCAGACTTGTGGTGGCGATTAGAGTAAGATTGTCCGATCAGAATCTTAGATTGAGTAAGTTCATTTTTTGCTCATTTTTTTTTCTGAGTCAGTTTTTAAGTCTTTCTCATAACCTGAGTTTAGATGCTTTGCATGTAACCTTTGAGATTTCAAGATTAGTGTCACTTGGTTCTAAATTCTAACGATGTTATTAGATTCTCAAACAGAACTTTGTGGTGTACGTTAGGTTATTTCTGTGACCCTCCTAAATTTTGAAGATTTTTGTGAATTCAGATAAGGGAAGCTAATTGCATGTTTTTTGTAAAATGTTAGTTTAATTTGAAATAGAACCATAGGTCAGAAGACCAGGATGTGGGAGTAAAATGGTCACCATGTCCCAAAATTTCTTGCAGGTTTTGTTATATTGAATTGAAATTGGGTGATTATGGTGTGGATTGATTTATGGTTTTAGATGGGTAAAAATCTTACAGATTAGAAACTAAAATAGAGAATTTCATATTAATAGCATTGTGTGCATACTAGATGCGCAGGCCGTATTTCGAGAGCAGTTGCTCTCGAATTGTATGGTATCAAACACGATCCTTGTGACCCCAGACACAGGTCCTATGGCGTCGAGTGCAGCCTTGTGACGTTGAGCGCATTTTTTAAATAATGTTCTCCGGTTTTGTGACGGGTGTCACTTTGTTGGTGATGTACACAATTCTATTTTTTTCCTCCTTGCTTATACATATTATATATGTACTTTCTTGGATTCTTATGATTATTTTATTCCTTATAAGATTATGAGTGGTATTATGTGAATGTTATGCATGATTTGTGAGATATGTTTGTGAATGATGAATGGTATAAATAGTGGTTGAGACATAGAATCTTTAGGAAAAGAGTGATAAGTAACAATTTTGAGTGTTTTTATACATAAGAAATATTAAGTACTTATGGGTTTAAGTGTTATTTAAAATAGTAATTACTCCAAATTTTAGAGTTTTTCGATTTAAATTTATGTTTTGAGTCCTGAGTTAAAAGAAATCATTTAATCTCAGTTATTGTAAAATTTCAGGTATAAGAGAATGAAGAAAATGACAGATTGAAAGATTCATGAAGATAAGAAATAAAAAGTTTAAAATAGAAAAAAGCCTAAGAGAAAAGTCACTTAACCTAGGCCCAAAACTAAGTTTAAAAGGAGATCTTTAGGATTATGGGAGACATCAAAACCTAAAGGACGGAGGCAGACGACAAGAGTCAATATTTTCTTCTTCTCTTGCAATCTTCCTTTCATTGATTTGTAATGGCTACCATGTGTAGCTAAATTCTTCGTCTTTGGGATTGAATGTAATCTTTTGAACTCATTTGTAATTTGGTGATTTTAAATATAATATTGAGTTTCTAGTCCATTGGTATTTTTATCTTGCACTTAATGCTAGATTTTATCTTATCAATAGAGTCTTGATCTTGATTCTTGAATTTAATTGGAAAGTACTTTTGAGTTTCTGAATTAGATGAAAATACTCAATATATTGGAATACTAGGGATAGGTTTTAGTGTATTGATTGCTATAATTCTTAATGTTGGGTAATTTATTAAATAGCTGAGGGATCAGTGTTTAGGAAATTACCTTAAATAGCTGAGGGATCAGTGTTTAGGAAATTACCTTATGAATTTCATATCAGAGAAATCGGTGTGAATGATTATTATATGTACATCAATAGTGAGTAGTTCCTAATATTGTATTTTATTATCAAATCCAAAATATGAATGAGGAAGATAGATAAAGTTCAATCCTAGAGTCTTTCTAGATCTTGAAAACTTTCTTTTTAATTGTTATTTATTCTTTAATTGTCTTTATTGTCTATTAATTTAAATTACTCTCAATTCATCCTGAAACCTTTAATTACTTAGTGAGTTGTGAATTTGAGATTTGATAACAAAATTGTTGTCTGTGGGATCGACATCCTTACTTTATAAATCTATACACTTGCCAAAAAAGGTCAACAATACCAGTGTTTAGATTTGTTTATGATGTGTAAATTTTCTCAATAAGGAGGTATTCTAACTCTATCGATACATTGAAATCATACAGGTGAAGATTGCTAGGTAGTGAGAGAGTCAAAGGAGGTTCATATTAATGTGTTACGGTGTAAAAAATAATGGATTGAACCATATCATATGGATTAACCTTATGAGTTTGATGTGATTCATTTTGGGTTGAGAGTTGTGTGGATTTCACAACTGGGAGTCATATGACAAGTGCAAACTTCTGAATCTTATTCAATGTAAAAGTCTTTCAAAAGTAGAGTTAAGTATCTTTGTTTATGAGTCAATAGAGTTAAGTGTCTTTGTTTATGAGTCACTGTATGTATATCATGTGTTATTGTATAGAAGTGATAATAATACCGTAATGTGTGAGATGATTAATGCCTGAATTGCGTATTTTGTGATGTGAACCCGTTTGTTGGATTTTAAGAACGGACCAAACTAGGGTAGGAAATTAAATTTATTGGAAAGTAGAATTTAAGGTAAAATGAGTAATAGGGACATGTAGCGCCACTTCTATAGAAGAAGATAAGTCGCAAGAGACACCACAAGGAAATGAAAAATCCTTGATAAGTATAAAAGTTGGTTCAACCAAGAATCTAAGAGATTTGTTGTAACATTCTTGTTTTTAAATAAATACATTAATTATTTTATATTTATCTTAAAATAAGAATTAAAAAAATCTTAAGCTTTAATTCATGTTACTAAATTTTCATTTTAAAAGTATTTTGTATCTTAGATAAAACTTGAACATAAAGAAGAAAAATTAAGTAGTTTTAACAAAAAAATGTGATTAAATAAAATGAAAAGAGTAATAATAATAATAATAATAATAAATAATAAAAATTATTAATATATATATATAAAGATATTTAATTAAAATAAAGTATTAAAAAATGATTAAAAAGTCTATCTAATAAAACAATAGAGGAAGAAGAAAGTAAAAGTGTGTGTGTGTCTGCAAAGCTTATCTTAAGGGATAAACATCATTAACTTGAAGATAAGTTTAAAGAAAAAAAATAAGATAAGATGAGATAAATTTACATTTAATATGTAATCATTACTTAAAAAAAAATAAAAAATAAAATAAAATTAAGGTTATAAATAGATGGTGGGGTTGGTTAAGGTATAGATGGTGGGGTTGGTTAAGGTAGAGGGGAGAAGGAAGGATAAAAGAGAGAAAGGGGAGAGAGAAGGAAGAGAGAGAAAAAAAAGAAGGAAGAGAAAAAGAAAAGAGAGAAGGGAGAGAGAGAAAGACGAGAGAAAAGGAAGAAAGGAGGAGAAAGAGAGGGAGAGACAAGAAAAGGAGAGAGAAAGGGAATTTGAAATAAAGAAACTCTTCAATCTTCAAGAAACATTTATGACTTTATTTCTAACCTGTTTCTTCATTTAAAGATAAGATAAGTGGAGAGTGACGTTAAGTTCTTTTATGTTAATTTTAATAAACTTATGTGTGTTTTTATTAATATTTTATTTATTTATATATTATCTTACTTTTTTTATTTTTTATTCTTTTTATCTTCAGTGACACATTATTTTTAATTATTTATTTTATTTTATCTCCAGTTTTGCACGGATCTCATTTATTATATCTCTAATTTTGCATTGGACATAATTATTTTATTTATTTCATTTTTAGTTTGACATTGTTTCTGTTTATTTTATCTCTACTTATGCACTGATCTTGTTTACTTTATTTGTTTCATTCATTTTATCTCCAGTTTCGCACTGATATTATTTTATTTCATTTATTTATTTTATCTTCAATTAAACACTGATCCTGTTTATTTTATTTGTTTTATTTTATTTCCAGATTATGCATTGGTCCTGTTTATTTAAGTCATCTTCAACTTTATAAGAATTATATTTATTTAAATTTCTTTCTTTAATTCTTATTTTATTTTATTTTGTAATAATTTAAATATTATTTTTATATATAAAAGTAAGTATTTTGATGAATTTTGATAAAAGAAAGTTACTTCTATGCTATGTTATTAATTAGTGGTTGTATTTGTTTGATTGTTGTGTCAATTTATGAATTGAGGAGATGTATAAGTTATAACCTTATGGTCGTGAAAGAGTCATAGGTTTGAGAGTTGAAACCAAATTAATATAGATTAATATGAGTATTTGTCGTTGGGAAGTCACAATTTGGTACACTGCAAGATGAATGACAGGGACTAGGTGCGGTCTAAGAAAGTATTTCAAATAGGTGAATATTCGGATAGTTCAGAATAGCACCTTGAACTAGGATATTTCACAGGCCAAACTTGATATTATCTGATACATGTTCAACATCGTCAAGGTTAGGTAGTGAGTATATATATATATATCTTTTATTGGCAAATGACCAAAATTCTTGAAAAAATAATTACGATTGTACCAAGGTTTTGATGGGATATACTCAACTACCTAATCACTTCCCAAATAAATTTTTATGTTCAGGTTGAGCCATCAAAAGTGATATATGGATCCATATGTCTGATAAAGTGAAAGTAATTATTGTGATTTTAGGTCAAGTCATAGGCCCTCAAGTCATAGGCCCTCATTGTTTGTTACCTTTATTAACATTAATATTTAAGACTTATAAAGACCTCATTTTTTTCATGTTTCTCTTTCATATGTGCATGTTATACCAGTAGAAGCAAACCCTGCTCAATAGGAATTGTCAGGACAGGAAAGAATCTTTGGAAGATTTTTTTGGATGATTGACTTATGAAGAACCTAGTTCTAATGTCTTAGAATAAAAAAAAAATAGATGGTTTTATATTATGATGTAGAACCCTTATTGTTTTATACTTTTATTTCATTTTGTAAAATATTATGAACATTCACAAAAGATGTGAAATGTCGACATACCTTTATATTTATGAAATGATATCGTGATTTATATTTTTTCCACGAAAAGTTTATATAGTAGTCGGGTTATTACAATTGTCACCAAATTGTAAAACATGCCATCCATCATTCTCAATTCTTGAAAATGTTTAAATATAGATTTAGATTATGAGTTTGTCTTATATAGAAATAAATAAAATAAAATTCTTATTAGTCATTCTCTTAGTTCTCCAAGCCTATTAGATATGTAATCAGCCTAGTCTCCTCCATATGGTTATCCTTCAATAGTTGGGCATTCAACAAATGCACCACGTTGTACTACAAAGCTTTTTGGGTCTTCCTAAGCTTTTCTCTAGTCATTCACATATGTCTTGAATTGAATTTTAGACTTTATTTTTTCTTTTTGTGGACTTGGATTTTCTCATCATGAGCCTTGTGAGTTTAGTTTGGATATTCATATACTCTTTAGCTTACCTTTTTTTTGTGGTATTTTTTTTTTAAATTTGCTATGACCTTTTTTTGTGGTATTTTTCTTTTCTTTTTTAAATTTGCTATGACCAGTGTATTACACTATTACACATGACAACACTGTATAATAGTATTGACATGTATTGATGAATACATGTTTGATGAATGACATAACTTCCTTTTGTGACTTTTTTTTTATGTGCAATAAATGTAAAACCTCTATGAAGAGGATTATGTTTTAAACTGAATTTTATATGTGATATGTATATATTATATTTAGTAATTACCTGCATATTATAATAGGTTTAATATATTTAAATATTATTATGGAATGATTTATTCTTTATTAGTTAATTTTTAATTGAGATGCAATATAGTGAAATAAGAGATCATGACATGTGAAATGAAGATTGTGTTAAATATTTCGTTGGCTTATTTTTGTTTAAATAGTTTTGATATACATAATTTTAATTTTTTTGTGATGAAATTAATTATGAGTATATTTTACATGTCTCTTTTTAATATTGGAAGGTAAATAGTTTGTGAAAATTGATTGCTATTATGAATAAGTATGATGTAGATGACATATATGTATGTGGATCTTATTATTTGACGTATTAAGTAAAGAAAGAAAAAGAAATAAATCTATGATATAATAGAGATCTCCTTGCTTAACTAATTGTCTAAGTTACATAGACTAAGATATCAATTGGTGAGAAATTGATAGAGATTCTTGCACACTGTGACATATGTACATGTGTGACTTAGATTGTAATGAACTTATTGTGATTCTTAACTCATATGTTTGTTGTCGATCTAAATCTTAGATTGAGTTTAGTCTCTGATAGGACATACTTAATATAAATCTTCAGAAAGAAATATATTATTTGTGCCTGATATTGTCCTTAGTGTCCATTGATTCATTATTAATTGATGTATTGGTAATATAGAAGATATATGATTTTTTTTGTTATAATGAAATTATTTCATTGTATTATCATCTCTTAAATTTCAAATAGCTTTCACAACATTTTAGATTTATTCAACACTCACCCTATCTTTTAGAGCTAACATTTTTCAGTTAGTATCAACTTTACTTCTTAGGATAAGTTCTTTGTAGAACAAGATGCAACTATCCTAGTTATAATGAAAATGAAGGAGAGAATTTGAAAGATTGTATTTCTTCAAGGGTGATAAGTTTCACTACTATAAACAAGTTATATCATATTGGTATTATGGACCTTGTAAAAGCATATATATACTTTCCAAACTACGAAGCCAAAAATTCTTTTATATACACATAAGAAGAATACTCACAAATGCATGTACTCAAAGATCTTATAAAAATAAGAGACACTTTAACAATAACATATAAGGTTTTACTAAAGTTAAAAGAAACAAATAAATCATTTTACTCGCTAAGATGTTCAATATGAAAGCAAATGAAAACATATGATTAACAAATTTCAAAACATATTAAATAAATTTAAGTTTTTTTAAAAATATTATGATATTTTGAGAACGAAACTTTAAAAAAAAATCATATCTTTAAGTGTGTAATGAAACAAGAAGTTGAATCTCCTTATTGGATTAATTCGAAAACATTCTGATACGAAACATTAGAATTTCAAGAAGAAAAGGTCCACCTCATGCATTTCACAAGCAAAATACACAATAAACAGTAAAATCTATTTATTTGTAACCAATAATGTATAGTAAAAATATGTATAAAAATGTACATACATGCACCGAAATCTAACACTTGAGACAAAATTATCCCAAATCAACACTTGAGACAAAATTATTCTGAAACATAACTTCTTCTTTTTACTGTGTACTCTACATAACACTACATTATAGCATAACATGACATAACCACATGCTTAATGCAAGACAAAATCTATATATGAAACTTGATTTCATAAAACTAAATTATAATGTATGGACATTTTTATATCTTTGATTTCAATTTTTTTTAATTCTTTTACTCATAATATTTAATGAAATAATATAATTAAAATAATATTTTTTTAAAATTTTTATTATCATTAAAGCATATTAATGTTATTTAATTTAATATCTTACAAAGAAAAATTATATTTAGAATTATTTGAACAAATACAACTTTTATATTATCATAATGAGAATGAGTAGCAAAGAGAAAGATAAGAGGGAATAAAAGAATAAATTACAAGAGAATAAAGAGAAAAATTTATCTTGACACCCATAAGAGTTTTAATCATGATAATTTTTTAAACTTTAACTATCATTTGTAAAATAATAATTATTCTATTAATTAATTAAAAAGTCACTCACAAATATGACTTTCAGATAATTATAATTAGAATTTAATGATATACTTTGTAAATTTAATTATTAAAAATAACACATTTCAAATATACTAAAATTTATAACTAAATAATAGTAAAATCTTCATTCTATATCCATGTATTATGACTAAATTCTTATTATAAAAAAAATGTCTACATATATATATATAAAGAAAGGAGTGATCAAAATCACTCTAAAACAGTCAGGATAGTTTTAATATATTTTTATAATTTGATGGTTTATTATATATTATATATTAATTTTTATATGTCAAATTTTAAAAAATAACATTATATATATATATATATATATATATATATATATATATATATATATATATATATATATATCAATCTTTGGTGATTGAAAGGCTTTATCACTTAGATTATATTTACAAAAATTAGATTATATATATATATATATATATATATATTTATTAAAATTAGATTATATATATATATATATTAATAATATATATTACATGAATTTTAATACATATAATTAGTTGATACCCAATTATATGTATTAAAATTCATGTAATATATATTACTAATATATATAATCTAATTTTTGTAAATATAATCTAAGTGATAAAGCCTTTCAATAATAAAATTATAAAAAAAAATTACATTTTACAAAGATTTATTGTAAAATAATAGTTGATGTAATTTATATCCATATATATATATATATATGTGGTTCTTTTTACTATAGTTTTATTAACATCTTTTGAATTCTTTTTCTTTCAGTTGTTATAGTTAAAATTTTGAAAGAACCATAAGACTTTATCCCTCTAAAAATTCGTAGTAAAGTATGATCATATACTATCTTTACATTGGTTCAAACACATCTTTGATAAAAAAAAATTACACTATCTACCTAATTTATTTAAATTAGTTATTATTACATCTGAATAATATATATATTGCTGGTATTATTTTGTTCTTTTATTGTTCTTCCATACTTTCCATACTAATGTGAGTGTGTATTTAAGGATCAAGCGACGATGTTACATGCATGTTTGTCGGGCATATTTGTCTCTTTCATGGTATTGTGTTTAAACAGATATGCTTACATTTTGAAGGGTTTTCTTGTCGGTATGTTGTTTCGCAAATGGTTAATGGTTAGTGTTAAACAATAATGTAGGTACACATATAGGGCATGGACCATCCTTATTTTGCGGCTCTTTGCCCTATACTTTCTCTGCATTTCCAATCACAATCCAATCACGGTCTCGATTCCACTCCTTCATAACATATCTTTTGAGATTTCACTTTCACTCTCATTTCATTTATCTTTTCATTCTTTCTTCCTCTAACCTGTACTCTTGGAGACATGAAAAAACACTCATTCTCTCTTCACCCATGCTTCCTATTCCTATTCATGAAAGACACAAATTACTTAGTATCACAAGAGAATAAAAGATATCAAGTTCTAAATTACTAATTTCCTCCTGGAAGAGAAATATGTGCACACAAAAGTCCAACTTTTGAAAACAAATTTTTCAAGTCATTGTAGGCACTCTACAATGAGACAATTGTGTCAACAATGATTGCATATATTAAATGAAATGAAGGTAACCCTAGAATAAACCTAGTAAGTTTATCAAACTATTAATATCTAGTGCACATTACTCATACAGAAACCATTCTAATCTTTTTTTTTTTTTCAATAACTTTTTTAATGAATCATTATGTAATAACAAAGTTTAGTTATTAACTAATTTTTTGTTTTCAATTTTTAATGAATCTTTTATTTGTTTTTGTTGCTTAATTTTTAATGAACTTTTAATTTCAGTTAATTTTCTCAAATATAAAATGTGAATTTTTAAGTTGGACTAAATAATATATTCTTATTGAAAGCAACAGATTTAACACATGTTAATCCCACAATGTAAGTAATACCTTAAACATTTGAAAAAAAAAAAAGAATGAGCAAATTTTAGACACTTATATAAGTGTTATTTACTTTGATTAACCATGTTTCAATTTAATATTTTTCTCTCTTTTTATTCACTGGAATAGAAAATCTATTATGATTTTAATAGAAAAAATGCACATTTTTAGAGACCAGAATATTTTCCTTTCCCATCAGGAAGAAAACAGGAGTGCTAAGCTAACTAATAGGTATATATTAAATGTCACACGTGAATTCTTGAAAATTGCTCATTTCCATTCCCAAATATTGGTTAGGTTAAGGAACTCACACTTAGATCAAAGCATATGTTTTAAAAATTAAAAGTCTACTTTGAAACACATAATGAAAAGTAAAATTAAGTAATATTATTAATTATAGAAGTAAACTCTAATTTTATATAAAACAAAAAAAAAACATAGTTTTGTCTTTTATTAATATATTAATGAAACCTGTCATGTCATTCTGTGTGTTGGAGTAACAGTTTTGCTTGATGCTGCAAGGGATAAGAACATCCACAAGGACCAGTGGCATTTTGGTTCGTTTGTGTTTGCCACTTGAATTAGATGTGCAACATCTATTTGCTTTTTACAAGAAAACAGATAAGTTTAGAAAATTATATCCCCTTAATTTAAAAGCATAAACATCTATTCATATTTTTTCATAATAAAAAAGATTCTGAGAAAAAATAGTAAAAAAAACATAAAATAATTAATTGTTTTTTGAAACTTCAATTAATACTTATTGGAGAATGGATAAAATTACATGTTGAAATTTTGTGGTATAGTACAAGTTCGATGAATCGAGATCATTTGTAGTTTTAGAAAACTATACACGGTTTCATCCACCCAATTTATTTGATTTTTATAACTAAAAAACCTTAAATATGTTTGAATAAATCTCATTGTCTGGTCTTCTTCATCCAGCTTGGTAGTTAGGACTTCAAGTTTAAGGGTTGATACTGGAAATTTGATTATAAAAAGCCAAAATTCTTTATTCAAATTAATCCTACAATATTGCTCATATTTTCGCTATAAGAGCTATTGGAAAAATTTTATATTAACTAGAAGTTTTAAACAAATTAGAAATAAACTACACAATTCGCATCTCATTAATTTTATTAATTGAATTAGACTCAAATTTATATTTTAAGATGTTACTATTGATAACAACACCCATGCGATAATATCAAATAACATGAGTTATCCATCTAACGTGTATTTTCTTTTGCTGAGAATGACCTAAGACCGACAATAATGATTTAATCAATGATAATGCCATTAATTATCTTATTCCTGCCGCTATTAGATTTTGTAGTATATGACAAACTACGTCAACAATTACAACAATTACCTGATAAATCAAACTTATTATTTAATGATATAACAACTAATCTTTTAATCTTTACAAAGAAATTATAGAGTAATAAATACTTTCCTTTTGAAACTAAAATCATTCTTTAAAGTTGACACTAAGAAAATGAGTTTACGAGAACATGTCTTGCTCTATATCTAACAAAGTTTTAAATTTTGTTTAAAAAAAAGCATAGTATAATGTTGTGGCAAACAGCTGCATCCCATTATGGCCACTTCAAGTTAATTAAAGTTTGTACCAACTTAAAGAATTAAAAAAGAAACACAATACCAAAGGCATCATAATTTTTTTACATTTGTATGTATGTTCTCTCACAATCCCTTCTATTATATAAAAGCAATGATTATTTCTAAATCGATAACAATTACTTTTTAATGTTCAAGTCCCAACCTAAGGTGCACTACAGGTAAAAATAAATAAATAAAGGTAAACTATAATATATTATGAATTATTGTCTAATCTAATTATTAAATGTAATTTGTTTTTAAGGTTGTGTTTGGTTGGACTGATTTGAGAGGATTTACTGTTTAAGAGGATGGAGGAGATAAAAGTTGTTTGGTTGACCTGATTTGGAATGATGGATCTTCTCATCTGAAGAGATTTGAAGGAATGAAATTGAAAGTTACGAAATAGCCCTTATAAATGAAATAGAAATTAGGAAAATAATTAAAAAAATATAAAGAAGGTATAAATTATAAACAAGAAACAATTATTAGTATTAATGTATATTTATCATAACAATATATATATATATATATATATATATATATATTATATAAAAAATAAACTGATTTATATATAATTTATCAAATATATATATATATATATATATATATATATTATATGAAAAATAAACTGATTTATATCTAATTCATCAAATAATTATATATATATATATATATATATTTCATTCATAATATTTTTCTTTCCTTTTTTCCAAGACAAGTATAATATAATTAATCTCCCTTCAATCTACCCATACTC
>Ga0209700_100566_pt1 | contig 71051 bp, 40 predicted proteins | sample SiratroredBW_FD_187528 | JGI IMG/M metagenome (GOLD analysis project Ga0209700, IMG submission 187528) | Root nodule microbial communities of legume samples collected from California, USA - Siratro red BW (SPAdes) (version 2) | ecosystem: Host-associated > Plants > Roots > Nodule | place: USA... | reverse complement strand
TATATATATATATATATATATATATATATATATATATATATATATATTGTTAAAAAATTAAAATCACTAAAGTAAATAATTTTTAAGTATGTAAATAAAAAAGATAAAGTTTGTATAGCTACATATAGTAATGGAGTGATTTAGTAGATCTGTTTGGTTAATGGGTTTAGGGATCAACTAAGTTTAAATTGTTATGTAGTTATTACAATGTACTTGATTAGTTTTTTTTGTACTGAAAGTGAAAAATATATTAACTACTCTTTAATGAAAAATTGAGGTAAAAATGTTAGTGACTTTAAAAGTATTTTGATAAATAATTACTAAATTTGTAATAATTATTTTATAAATTATATATGTACATTTTCACATTTTTTTATTAGTTTAACGTGTAAATAATTCTATACTTAAAGTAGCAAAAATTAGACTCTTAAAGTTGTAGTTTTACAGATTAATGAAATAATTTTTTATTTTTTCTATTCAAAAAGACAATTTTATAAAAAAAAAAAAAAAAAAAAAAAGAATGAGTTGAGAGTGAAATTGTTGACAACCCTAGGATTCCAATCTCACAATCAATCAATTAGCAATGAGGTTTAATTGTTGTGTTATAATATAATAGGACAAAAAGACAATTTCAAAAGGTTGTCTCTGCTTAATCATTTATGACCAAAATCATTTATGAACAAAATAATGCTCACATTTTTCAACCCATAGGCCAATCTATTTCCTTTTCATACATATGCTGCTGTGTCCCTTGTCTTTGATGAAAAGTATAGGACACACTTTTGGTTCATAAATGACATTAATAAAACTAATATCCATTGCAATCTCATATAAATAAATATAAAAACCATTAGCATTGACCTATTGACAAGGAATTTGGATAATACATAGAAAGTTGTAGACTGAAACCTTGGTCTGTTATTGTAAGAAAAGAGTAAAAATATTATTTTGGTATTTAAAATCGTATAGCTCTTTCACACTTTATAAAACACAATGAAGTATTTAAAAATGTAATGTTAGTTTAACCATTGCAGGTAAAATGTGATTTGAGTGATGTTTAGACAAAAATAACAACAGTAGAGTTTAGAGACCTGCAGAAAACAACCATAATTTCAAGAAATTTGAGGACAGCTTGTAACAGTTTCAATGACCAAAAATAGTTATTACAAAAAAGGAGTAAATTTTCCTTTTACATCAATATACTTTTAATTACACTATTCTTCAAATATGGACCTATAGTTTAGAGAAAATTATGAAGAATATATAAGTGTATATTTTTATTTATGCAAAAAGATGTTTTGATACAAAAGTGGGGGACAAGTGGAGACACACCACATGCAACCATCTACCTAAGCTAACTGCAATATCCCACAATTTCAATTTTACATATGCTCTTGTCATCATTCTCCATTCACCATTCAGACCAAGGTGAATGCTGAATTTCTCCATCGAAGAAGGAAAAAGTAGACCCCCTTTCTGAATTCAGAGAAATACTGGGTGGAAAAGGTTTATCTTCTTACTTTATTCATAAGAAGCTTTTTCAATTAATTATATTGTTTTATTTGAAAGTCAATAAAGGCTATTTGGCCTCCCTTTCGTTCTGTCCATTAAATGTCATTATTTATTCATCCATAATGTGAATTTCTCATAGAAGAAGACAACAATTCCTTAATTCCTTAGACAAAGACGAGAAAGAAAAATTGAAAGTGCTTTAAATTTGAAGAGATGGATAGAGCATGTAGCTGATATGATGCGTAAGTCGGTGTGGTATACATTTTGTGACATTGGATCTGTTGTAGTGGACATGTGCAGATATGATGCCTAATTAGATGGAAACTTCACATTTCAGGAAATAATAGATTATGTATCTTCAAACAACTTGCTTTATTCATTCAAAAGATTGAGTTATTTATGACTATACTATTCTTATTTTATTGCCTATCCATCGTAGACTGCATACATAAGCCATGCTTCAGTAGACTAATTAAACAAAACAAAACATTTTTTTAAAAAAACTGTCTTTTATGTAACCTATTTGTAATAGAAAAACTTATCTGATAGTAAGCATAATTGTAATAAACAACAATTGAAATGATACATATTTAGAACTAAACAATTCCAACACGCAATACATGTTAATGAAGAAATGGTTTGAAGTTTGATTGATTTAAAACATATTTGACAAGGTTGATAAAGAAATATGGTGGAAAGGCGAGGAAAGGACAGTTAATGTGAGAATTGGTTGAAAGTATATATGAGTGGTGGAGATTAGGTACTCTGAATGAAGTCCTGAATTTGAAGTTGAAATGAGTTGTGAGATTAACAGTGATTATTATTTTAAGTGTGTGGGTGCAGAAAAGGAAGACGGTGTGTGCATTTGATGATAGAATTATATTTGAATTACTTAGGTTAGCTTTCACCCATCCACCCACTCAGCCAAAGCCTTATTTTTCAACTCATTGACTCACTGTACACACACATACACATATGGATGCATATTTGTGAGTCATTAGTTGTGGCCTTGTGCCTAGTTTGTGCGTGCGTGCACGTAAACAAATTGATGTTAATAATAAAGTCAACTCAAAGGAACATTGAATAGGATGCAATCCCTTGAACCAAGTTTGGCAAAGCACAAAAAGGAGGAATGGTCGGTTAATGGGTCATCCTTTTCTTCTTCCTAACATATCTTTTGCCTTCACACACTTACCATACCATTCATCTTTGCACCAACACGACCTTATGTTTCGCCAAATATTAAAAGTCAAACAAACTCTGACCATGCAATTTCCTTACATTCAAATTTATACGCTTTGACTTACTTACGCCCATGTACTTTGAAAGCATGGTTGATGGTTGTTGATGTGTGAGTGAGAGTGTGAGAGTGAGGTGTCAATTTTTTTTTTTTTCATTTCACCTTTCTTTTCTTTTTTTGCATGATTTCTTGAAAGAAAACGTGAGATTTGAGCTCTGAATTCAACTTGTGAATTCATATGACAAATAAAGTTAAGTGCAGTGCAGTGTTACCACAAAAACTGGCTACACCTATCTCTTTGCTAATTAACATTGGTTTAATTTACTTTAACCACTTCATAATGATAATCATTCACTCCGTATGCCTTGTTTCTCATTTGCTTCACCACGATTATTTTTCTCTTCTATTTACTATGCCACTTCATCGCACTCTATTCCCCATTTCTAGAAGAAATTTGGAACATGTGAAATTTATTAAGCAAATGTTGCACAATGACTTTCAAGAATAAAGTTGTTCGTTAACGTCAAAGAGATAAATGCAATACTAAGATGACAAAGTCATTTATACAAACAACGTTTACATATATTAATTTGAAGCTAAATTATGCAATTCTTTTTTACTTGCAAAGAAGGGACAACACGCGTTTTTAATCACGGGTTGTCTCATCATCTTAACTTAAACCGCACACCATGGAATGGGGGAACACCACATTAAGAGAATTTAATCTTCCAAGCATCAGGTTTTTAATCGCATGAACATACCATTGAATAAATAAAAACTCTTCATAATATTATTTACAACAATTTCCGTGCAAAATTTACTATAAAATTAATATGGAGTTTTGATTGATTGTCTATAAATACTGATTTGTTACACCAGATTGTGAATAAGTAATTTATCCATGGTTCAAGAGAAACAATGAAAAGGAATGCATAATATTTTATGATTGCGATTGTAATACGGGAGAGAGAGAGAGAGAGAGAGAGATTAGTTTAAGGAATGTAGTTGGCATGGAATTGGATATTGTTTGACGTGGATGGTTTTAGAATCTTTGTGCGGTTGGTCAATGTCAAGCACTAAAATCAGATACACATTTTGAGAATTTGCACGCTCCACGGCTATGCTTCACTTGAGCAACCATTATCAATACCCAATTAATTAATTAATTATGAAACAACAATTGTGTGGAGTAATCATGATTAAAGTAACTATCCACATAACAAAGGTAAAATAAACGAAAAAGGTAAGAGATCATTATTCAGGGTAGAATCGGCACCATCAGAAATTAATACTCGGTGGCTAGCTCTAGCTATGTAAGAAATGGAAACTAACTTTATGAAAATGGCCATCAAATTCTAATATAATTTAATAACCAATATCCGACCACCTCAAGAAAAAAAAAAGCTAAAACATTACGCTCAGTTTTTTCAAGAATTGAGTATATGCATATGAATGTTTGAGATGAGTGGGCAGCAAGGTAGCACCACAAACATTCCATTCCACTCCAATTACGCAAGCCAGCACCACCACTTCCCTGTAAACCCGGCTAACACACCACACCACTCAATCGCAAATTTCAATCCTCATCTCATCAATAAAACCTCTTTAAAATTTCCCTATATATCCACTACCAACAAAAACACCCACGCATTCTTAGACCCCTTGCAGTTGTACCTCTCTCACTCACCTATAATCTTCAGATCCCAGAGACCCCTCCCATCATCACAACTTAAATTATTAGAACTCTCAATAGTAAACTATATCTTTTTATTTGCTTTCTCAAGTTAATGTTTCATGTCATGAAATATACATATTTCACATGACGCATCATTTTAAAATATGAGATCAGAATATCCATTCATGGTCAATAAGCTAGGGCCCTCCATGCTTCTTGCAATCATTTCAAGCAGACTAAACAAGTTATTGATGATTAGGACATTCCATAAACAATGGTTGGCTTCCGATCCTTGGTTGCCGCTTCTCTCGCCGCTGCACTACCAGGGAAATTAGAATAGGAAAACGAGGAACAAAAAACAGTCAACAGCCATAAGTAATCACACTTAACAATTGCTTCAATATAAGACAACGGAAATGTGACAGATGCTATTTCGATCCTCACTAATATGTTCGTTTTCAATTTAACATCTATTATCACGTTTACAATCTTATCACGCACTTTCAAAACATTGGTCTCAAACTTTACATCATCTGTCTCAGTGCCTAATTTCATTCAAATTTGCACCCTTGTAAAACTTGATAACAGAAATATATCGTGGGGACGTAAATTGAGAAGGGGAAAAAAAAAGTAAACTGGGGCTCAGAACATATCACTGGAAACAACACATAACGAAAAAGAAAAGCTTAGTCTTACAAGGAAATGAGTCTGCACGCCCAAAATTCCACCTCCCTATTCAATTACTTAAAAAAAATAATGTGATATTTCTCAAATCCAAGCCATTGATAGCCAATGTCAGGATACAAAATGTGTCCAGTCGTAACATCCTATGACTGACCAAATTCCCGAAGTTGAGGATGCAAGATATATACAGCATAACTTTAGGTTGCCCGATAAAAAATATTAGTATAGTTGGTCTTTGAATTTAAGACAGGGTTCTTTTATTGAAAGACTCCACCGTTATGTTGGCAGTGAAAGCAGGAATTGAATTCATCTTCCGGATGAATATCTCCACCTGGAAATATATGAGGGGCACAGGTAAGACTCGGCAAACGAAACATGAATGTGTTAAAATTACATGCATGATGGCAATTATCATTCGTCATTCCTCAGAAGTCTTCTGTTTTTAAATCCATTTAATGCTACACTCAAACTCTCATGCAGTCACTCACTTGGTTGATTGGGTCAAATAAAATTTACAAACAGAAGAAATGTCAGAATTTGGAATAGCAGTAAATTTTTCATACATGTTATTTTTTCTTCACAAAGGTTAAAAAGGAATCATGCTGCTTTAGGGAAGATCAACTTCTAGATCGTCTCTGAAGTTTTTTATATTTCCAAGCCTTAAATATGAATAAAATTTCCAACATTAAATGAATATTTAAAATATGTTTTCCTTTCCTATAATATGTAACATGAAATGCACTATTTTCAGGAGAATTTTTTAGCTGAAAATATTTGCTATCAAAAACATATCTCCTTCATAAGGAATGCTCAGTTAGGACTCACTCTCTAATATTGTCAAACTGCAACTTGAAAAATGTTAGAGCACACTAAAGACACTCTCAAAGGAACAGAGAAGAAAAGGGAAAGTGAACAGGAGATATGAACAGGGTTGTTGTGAACAATTGCTCTCCCAAACCGTTCTACTCTACAAACCATAGCATGGACATTATATCAACTTCCTCTTTGGCCGGTTTCTTTAGGGTATATCATGGCTTTGGATAGGTTTGCTTTCCTTGTACTTTTATATTCTCCCTGCATGTCTTAAAGTTTGGTAATTTGTTATAATCTCCCCGAGAGTGACCAACCTTGTGACGCCAAGATTCAAATCCACTACTCTAATTTGAACAAATAGAAATCTCTTATTTCCATCTCCTAACCTTACATAATAAGACCGGTTGGGTTGCTTCTGGCTGCATTCCAAGCTTTTAACTACCTAGCCAGATATGAAATTGTGACTAGCTCCATTGTCTATCAAGATCACAATTTCTTGACCATGAAGTTTTCTTTTCAGCTCCATAGTTTGTGGTTGTGTAAGGCCACCTGCTGAACATATAGACAGATGCATTCATTGGCAAACCATCTCTATTATCTTTCCTAAATTGTAGTTATTATTACCCTCTTCCATTATGGCTATTTCTCCATCATCGCTCACCTCCTCATGCTAGCCAATATACCTGCATAATTCTTCAAGACACATTTACCAGGCCCATATGTTAGTCCGCAATGATAGCATTTTCCAGTTTCTCTCCTCTGAATGTATTTACCGTAGGGGAGGGTGCATGCTACTTTGCTTCTCTATCCTGAAAGTTTTGGTTTTTCAACCAAAGAAACTGATCCTCGTGAGCTGCTAACCTCTCCTGTGGTGGCTTTATTGTTGGTTGAAACATTCATTGCCCCGGCTCTAGGCACGATGGCTCCTCCTCCTTGAACAGGGAACCCTAAACTAGCTCCACGATCTTTCAATTCTCCCACACAGTGCATTTGTTTCATGGCTTCTTCCACCTCACACAATTTCCATGGCTCTACAAAGGTCCTAGGGTTGTGTGGTCTGCCTAAACTTATAATATCTTTTCAAAACCTTACTAAAAAATAGCCCAATATTTGATCCTCCCAGTTCAGTTTGGCTTGCAAAACTAGTAATTCAAACTGCTACACATATTCCTCTACTCCAATTTGTCGTAGGGAGGCAAACCATTCATATATCGTTACACATTCTCCAGATCTTCTCATCAATGCCTCGGAAAATTCTTTCCAAGATGAATTCTTGGATTTTTGTCTCCAATACAAGAACCAATGCGTTGCATTCTCCTTTTCTACATTGGGGAATTCACAATTTACTAGGTAAACAAGTTTACCCCCAAAAGGAGCACTCTCCTTTTCTTCATTGGAATTCCTTATTTACATAAAATCCAAATTCCTAACCTCCTTTTGGTGAAACCAGGGCACTATAAAAAGAAAAATACATTTCCTTCACAAATTGTAACAGAAAACAGGAAAAAAAAAAAAACTAACATTAATAGATAATACAAACTATATTTGCACTTAATTTATTCTTTTCATTCTCCTATAATAAACCTCTAGAGGTTTTTTAGGTAACAGGAGTTTCACTGTTAAAACATATAAGGGAGAAGCCACTCCCAAGGCTCAAACAAAACCTTCATCGATCACACACAATCATAAATAAGGGATCAGATCCCTAAGTATTTATTGAAAAATATTACAATATCATAACTCTGTTACCTGACGAGAAACCTCAGGCAGAGATGTATAATGATTTGCCTGTTTTCATGAAAAAAAAAATGGAAATTTTAGCATCTATTCATGCCATCATTTACAAAAGCATGAAATATTCGAACTTTTTCAAGGTCCAGATTGGGGGAGGGGAGGGGCAGGCGCCCCTTAATATTGAAGATCAACTTATTACCAAAATGTTAGTATTCCCTGATTCATACTCAAATTCAAGCTTCTCATCATCACTTTGTGCATAAATGGATTGCAAGGTAAATCGTGTCACTGGTATTCCATTTGGTCGATTGTGTTCATCCATCACAATCTGTTAACATATATGAACAGACATAATTTAAGAGTAGCAGAAGAATAAATAAAGTCAATTATCATAAATAAATTGTCAGTTTTTTTCCAGTTTGAAAATAACTTATTACAAAATGTCTGACAGACAACTTATTTTACAAAGTAACAGACCTCTATAAGCAGAAACAATGGTGAACACATCAAGTTACCCAGAAAGAATTTTATATTTTTGAGGTAGAATTTCCCCAACAGAAGCATGCTATAGTCTTGCATCAACGATGAGTAGATGTGGTTAGGATCTGCTTATGCAAGTCTAGAGGCTTGTACCAAATCCCAATAGTTAATTTTGTTAAATCTGATGGTTCAGATCAGTTCAAGAATATGATTGTTGAAGATTGTCAATTTCATTAAAATTGCTGTCTGCATAGATACAAGGGTGGGTACAAATATGTTTTTAAATGCAAGTATGTAGATGGTTCCAAACAAGAAATGGAAGCAACACTTTCAATTTACACGAAAAAGATTATAGTTAACTAGATTAGTATATAACATTACCAACCTTGTAACCAAAAAGCTCACAGCATGCCCTCCGGAAAACTGAAATTCTGTCTGCAAAAACAGTCTTGTATCTGTTGATATTTCAGAGCTTCAGTTATTCTAGAGTAATCTTCTCGACAACAAAGTAACAAAGGAATGTTTGAACAAACTTCTCCATAAGAACTTCTAAAAGAAAAAAGAAAAAATTTGACTTCTCTACAAGTTAAAATTAGTCTATGTACAAGTTAAAAAAAAAGTTAGAGAAGTTAATTTCATTTTTCCTTTCATATTTTTATCAACTACAAGTTCATATGGAGAAACATGTCCAAAGAGAAGCTAAATTATACACACCTTTCTTCTCGTTTCTCAAGTGTTGCAATTTGCTCTTTTAATTTCAACATCTTATCCGATATGTAGCTATCTACTAGCTTTCCAGCTTCTCCTAAACAGTTAGAACTTAGAAGTGATCAGGAAAACCATACATTTAATAACATTATCATCCAATGGAATGATAATTGATGTCTATCTTAAAAGGACAGGTCAGACTAATATCAAAATAAGGAATGAACAATTCATTTTTATATTTAGTGTTTTTTTTTTCACTATTTATTTCTATTTTAGCCATTTTCTGAGAGCCTCTTAGATAACATTCTTATCTAAGATACAGACCACCCTTTAGGCACCGAACAAAGGCCTTCATCTTTGCAAAATTTCCATTATCATCGATGTCAGTGTTGAAAGGAAAGAGGTCAGACTAATATCATAAAGAAAGGAAAGCAGGTTTCATTTTATTATTTCGTTTTTTTTTTCCACTTTTGTTTCTATTTTGGCCATGTTCTGAGAGACCCGTTGGACATATCTACTGTATACTTTGATAGGTTTCATTGAAAGTTTTTCTAAATATTTGATTCAAATCAAGCAATATAAATTTCTGAGACGGATACCAGACAATAACCACTCATTGCCACATTTTTTAGATCAATACTTCGTAAGCTAAACAAATTTAAACTAACTAGTTGGTTTAATCTGAACCTTGAATTCTCATTATCAAAAAATGACAATTGTGATCAAGAAGCATAGGCTGTCCAGTCTAGTTAACCGAGATAAACTCTTCAGCAGGACACCAGAAAATTGACAATTGGCCTCTCAAAGCAAAATGTGAATAATAGGCGTGGTATTTCAACAGGTGGAACAAAAAACAAAATTCTACCTTTTTTTTTATCTATAATTACGTATATACCAGCCGAGCATTAATATAATATGTCCTAAAAACTCCACAAAAAGGAATGAGGACAATAAATAAGAAACCTAGACATTAACTTGAAAGGAATAATTTGAATGAATGAAGATATTTTATTCCATTGAATTAATTGAAGCAGTACATCAACCTCTATATATAGAAAACTCTAACCCTAAAGTAATTATTACAAAGAGATCTCTAGAATCTTCTACAGCTTCTAACAACTTCTAGTAGTACATTTATATCCTATTAACAAAACATTATATTCTCTTCCTTTTGGTATTTATATTAATACTACAGATTGCATAACCATTTTCAAAAACCTCAAACCATCCTCCATCAACCCATATCGCCTTAATTGCCCACTCATTTTAAAACAAAACATTCAGAACTTTACATCCAATGTAATTACAAGGTTTCATGCCACCGTAATTACAAGCTTGCATACCTGATTGACTTTTCAATTCTTCTACGGCTTTTAACTTCTCTTGTGTTTTTTGCAGCTCAGTTTGCAGTGCCTCTATGGTTTGTTTGGCCTCATTATCAACAGTAAGTGTATTCACCATCCGCAGAACTTTTGTATTAGCAGCAGAAAAATCACCGTGACCCAACTAAAGAAGGAAAAACAAAGTCTAGATAGTCAGAATGTAAAATGAAAACCAAAATCCAAATAACTTTGGTAGTACAGTAGTAACATTGACAAACATAAGAAATGAAGGCATAATATTAAAAAAAAGAGCAATGCAATGGTGTACTATTGTGCCTTCTGAGAGCCCCAAGCCACCAACCTTTGCCTCCAGTAATGAAATTTCTGACCGGAGTCGGTCGCTCTCCCTCTCCAAAGACTTCACTCTTCTTGCTTCACTGTGCAATTTATCATTAAGTAACTTTATTTCCTCTAATTGACGATTGTTAATCAGTCTCTGATCATGCAAGGTACTTTCTAATTCTTTAATGCAATCATCTTTCTTCATAAGAAATGATTCAGGTTCCTGTATGCATTAACCATGCAACAAGCAGAAAAACATTAAGAGAAAACATGATAACTTAAATGATAACGAAATTAAGGGAGTTGTAACCTGGACAGTATTTACATTTTTTGATGCATCCAGACTTTCAACATTCTTGAAATTGGCACCATTTCTTAATTTATTTCTTTCCTCAGTAACAGCAGCAAGCTGCAAGACAATTAATATATAATTTAAAGCACATAACCAAAAAATAATGGCAACATAAGACAAAGCTACCCACGGTAATTGCCACACAGTAGATCTTAAAGTTACAATTAATAGATTGCCCAGAGTTTAGTCAGTAGTGCCCCCAATAACAACCAGTTTCTTCAAAATATACCACATTGCTTCAATGGAGCAAAAGAGGTCAAATGCAGCAATAATAAAAAGCATCCTCGGGCTGATCTCAGTTGTCAATTTCTAACTAACTAACTACCTGTTAGAGAAATAGTTTGTTAGTTAATTGTTGATGTTTGTTAGTTTGTTGGGCTGAGAGAGAAGATAATTAAGGCAGATTGCCTGTAAATAAGAGAAATGGAAAGAGAGGAGTATCTTTCAATTTGTGAGAGAAGTAGGGCCTGCAGGCATTGGGATATGTCTTAGATATTCTAAAAGAAACATATATGATTGATTGTAAACCTATTGATGGTCCAACGGATCCAAATCAGAAGTTAATGGCAGAAGAGTGAGTCATTCTCTGACCCAGAAAGATATAGAAAACTTGTTGGTAAACTAATTTATCTCACTATTACTAGACCTAACTTGTTTTTGAGTTGGAGTGGTTAGTCAGTTTATGCAGCAGGCTCCTAGTCTTAATCACTAGAGTGTTGCCATTTGCACCCTCATATACCTCAAAAAGGCTTCAGAACAAGGATTGCTCTATGAAGATAAGAGAAATACTGAGATAATTGTGTATTGTGATGCTCATTTAGTAGGATCTCAATAGGCCGATGTCAGAACTAGCTATTGTTTTTTCGTTAACAGCAACATTATTTCTTGGAAAAGCAAGAAACAAAATGTGGATATTCGATCTAGGCTGAAGTTAAGTATAGGGCAATGGCATTACTCACTTGTCAACTTGTGTGAATAAAACAATTCCTTTAAGAGCTGAATTTGTGTAAATTAAACAATTCCTTTAAGAGCTGAATTTTTGTGAGATACAACAAATGAGCATATACAGAGCCAACCAGACAGCTATTCACATGGCTTCCAATCCTATATTTCATGAGAGAACCAAACATATAGAGATTGAATGTCATTTTTCAGGAAAATAGTCCAAGAAAAATTGCATGGAATTTCATCAACTTCAATGATCAACTTGCAAATATTTTGGCTAAGTTCTTGAGCGGACCTCGAATTTAATTCTTATGTTCCAAGCTTGATACATACAATCTGTAAGATCCAACTTAAGGAAGAGTGTTGGAATTGTTTAACTAATGTGAATGGGTTAACTAGTTAGAATAGGTATACTCATCTTTTGTATTATATATCTGACACCTATGTGTAGATCATTATATCTCTTTTGTATTTACTGATAAAACACATAAAAACGAATGGACCAGCTTAGAGATAATTAAGCTCTCTTATACATCAGTGAGTACTGTGAGACTCACTAAGTTCCCTGAAAACTCGAGTACATTTATAGCAAACATGACTATCGAGGATTAAAAACACCACCAAAGGCCCCTTAGGTTATCTCATCCTCCTAGCATCTAAATCACTTCCAAATATACCATAAACTCTCCTACTGTTAAGCTCCTTACCTATAATTTAACATTCCCACTATAGGTTCCAGATCGTATATTTCCTTTGGGGGCATCCAAGTATCTTAAAGACATAACCTAATAGCCAAATATTTTTATATTAATTTAGATCAAGCAATTTTCATTAGTATTTCTTCATCTGCTCTATAAATGCATGCTTTACACTAGCCTGGATATCAAGAGTAACTGTAAGAAACCCAAGAATTTAAAAAATGGCAATGGAGCAAATGCATGATATAAAGCATGTAAAGAATAAGTCCAACGTTCAGCAATTATCAAAGTGCCTGGAAAACATCCTAATCAAACACTGACCATTAATTCAGTTCGTTTAATTTCTGACATCAATACTTCTGCTTTCTCTTTAGCCAACGCAGCCTCAGCTTCAGCATTTTGCTTACCCATTTCAGCAGCATCTAGAGCCACCTCCATTTGCTTCAAGCGAGCAGTTATCTCACCCTCCTTCTGTGTACTACAAATGACCTCTCTGCATATGATACAAGATATCAAGATCAATGACAAATAGGTGCATACTTGCATGTAAAGCTGCATAGCAACATCCAGTACTTTGAGTAATTTGCATACAGAAATATGCCACATAACAGAAATAGATATTATCATACACAAGGCTTCACACAGACCAGCACTTTTAAGCAAAGTAGTGCGAATCAAATGCCCAAATATTGAAAAAGTAGTGTCATAGGGAATAGCCTAATAGGACATCATCTAAAATTTGTGGCCTCGAGGTGCTCAAAAAGACAAAAAGATTCAATAGAAGTAATCCAATCTCATTCCCGAACAAAATATAAAGAGTATTCCAGAATTATTAGACTTGACCATCCCTCAAAAAGCTCACATCTGTTAATATAACCAAATAAACAGATTTGAAGCTACTGACGTACTTCTGTAGAGCTGCAAATTTAACAGGTATGTCCTCAAAACATGTGACACCAGGTACGTCTGTAATCATCATTCTCCATGATGATATTTGATCCTCTAACTTTTTCATGTTTAACTGGGTATCCTGTAACTTGGATAACTCTGATTCTGCCCTTTCCCGGCGACTCTTTTCCTCCAATAATTTCTCCTTCAAAAGGTCAATGTTCTCATGACTTGATCTTAGTTTTCGTGCTTCCCTTACTTCAGATTCCTAAAATGTCAATTTGTAGTGAACAGATTCAGTGATAACTCAACTAATTTCCTAGTGAGCAGGAAAGGCACAAAATATATTAATCTACTTAAGAAAAATACAAAAGAATTACAATGAATTTAAGAGTGAATTTCCCTCTCTTAGGATATCATATTTATAATAACTTTGAATACATTGTATAATTAGATACAATATATGAGAGGGAAAATAATAGAATATGAAAAGATATATCCAGGAATTAGGTACAACACAGCCCACAACACCTTTACAACAAATTCTATTTAAGACTATTTATTCTAACAAATATGATGTTATAACTTGAAATTAAAAATTTTAAGAATTAAACAAAAAAATGAAAGGCACCAAGCTGTTTTCCAAGAAAAAAGGGCAGAAGAAAAATATACAATGACACATCAAAATATTGCATCCTTCAAAAGCACAAAAAAAAATCCGCATGTCACACACACATCAATATGAACTCTCACATTTTAAAAGTTGTGTTCCACAATAAAGGATTGATCAACATAGTCTTGCCATAAATGAGAGATAAACTCATTAAAACACCAGCAAAGGATGGCTACAGAGGACAATCTACATAATAGCACAGTTTAAACAAAAAAGAAAATTTTTGTAATGACGTAAAAAGGTTACATATATATCTTTATGGTATTTCTAAATATGGGGTGTCAGATTAAACTACAGTTACTAAAATTTACAAATAAAAGGCACAAAAAATTGAAGAGGAAAAATACATGCATGATTTTAGGCACCAAACCATAAACATCCTAGCAGATTTAACAGAAACACACAAAGCAAGGGCCAAGCTTATCGAATTTTGTTAATATAATATTCAATAAAATAATGACATGATTCCTCTTCATATATGATTATGCCAGATGATTAACTATGAAAATTAGTCCAGAGTCATACATCAAGCTATCAATGTACGCGTTCTCACATTACTCTAATCCTAATAACCAGAGCATCAAGGTACAAGATAAAAAAGAAAGCAAACTTACATAGTTCCGAAGCTCCTCTTGCAAATGTTTGACTAGAGCATTACTGTCTGTAGAAGCAACTTCTTGAAACGTTAAAGTAGATACTTTTTTCTCAAGTTCAATCTTCTGGTGCAAACACTGGAAATAGGAATCATGATGTAATGCAATTAGATGTCAATAATCCTAGTGGAAACGAAAACACGGCAATGAAATGAAGTGTGCACGATACATAATCTACCAGAAAAAGGTCCAAGTGAATGTCAAAGGGTTAATACCAAATCAAAATTTCATATTCCAGAGGATATCTTTGTTCACTGAACATTCTTAAAAGAAACAATAAAAGTCAACAAGCAGAAAAGTAGAAACCCCAACCTCATCAAGTTGATCCTTAAGATCTTTCAGTTGTTCTTTTAGCAGCTTTGCTTCTCTCTCAGCATTATTAGCTCTGCATTCCATTTGTTCAAGCTACAACACGAACATTAAACAACTCAAACAATAACTCAAAGATGTTAATAACTTTCTAATATGACAAACAAATATAGCCACTTACATTTGAAGATATTCTAGAAATAGATAGCTTTGAGTCACTTTTCAGTTGTGAATGCTCATCATTAAGTCGCTTTTTTTCCCTCTCTATACTTTCTGAGAGATGGCCTAGCTTTCCTTCTAAAGATGTCACTTTCTCCTCCGCAGAAGAAGCATGAGACTCAGCTTTTTTGCGAATGTCTGTCTCATTTTTGAGCTTAACCTAAATTCCAGTTGGGAGAAAGTTGAATCACAGTCCAGAATTGCATCACAGGCAGAGGGATAATAATAAGCTTCAACAATAAGTTTGAAAAAATAACATTAAATACTATCTCCAGACGAACACATGAAAGAAAACATGCTGACATAGTATTAGAAATTGGTAGGAATGCGACACACAACTAATTAAACATAACAGATTCCCCAGCTAATGAAATAGTAAATAGAGTGTAGGCATTGAATGATTGAGTGACAAATAAAATAGTAGAAAATGTGGAACAATCAAATAGCATAAGTACACAAGCGCTCTTTCAATTCGTTTACATTTAATAATTTAAGCTTGCACAACTTTTCAATTTCTTCTACTAAAATTGGTGAAAGAAAAGTAAGAAAAAAGAATATAGCATTGAATTGTGTGATTCGTAACAATGATACAAAATTACAGTAATTCATTCATGCATTGTAAGGTAAAAACCATTTGAGATTCACCTTATAATACAAATCAATAGGAAGAAAAATTGTATCGAATCATAAAGTTTATTCATTATCTGAAAGAACTAAACAAAAAAATTAAGCACACCTGGAGTTCGCTGTTCAATTGGATTTGTTTTCTTAATCGTTCTTGAGACTCAGTGACCTCCTTCAAAAGTTGTTCCTGGAGTGCCTGTTCACGCCCTTTTGCAGCCGCAAGCTCCTGTTCGGCATATAAGAATTGGTCCATAAATTTCTTCCTCTCGGATTCTGTTACAAGTAGATAGTTAAAACAAACACACAAAATAGAGGATATGTTGGTATACAGAAAAGGCAAAAATCACGAGGATATAAATTAAAATGAAAAAGAGTGTTCGAAAATATTAAATGAAAAGCCACTAAGACTAGCATGTACTGACCAACTTTTTTGAAATTATCTTCCAACGTCTCAAATTTCGATTGATAATCACGAGCTTGATTTTCAGCTTTGCTTAAGGCTTCAATAAAATCTGATTTAACCTGCAATAATTTAAAAGCTAGCACTCATCAAGTGGTCTCGGTTGAAAAACAATGCTGCGCGACGGCAGTGCCATTAGTGAACTATATTTGTGTGTGTTACTTATTTTCTCAAATTTCAGCATTGCTAGGAAGATATGTCATATGCGTCGTCATATTAATTTTTTGGCACAGCTTGATTAAAAGTCTCATTAATTTTAGATTTATATTTATTTTGCTAAGCTTTTGGTACAACTTGATTGCAAGAAAATGAAGCTTGTTAGACAAAGCAATCCAGATAGTGATTTTGGAGGTGATAACGTGGATTGACGAGAAAGAAGGAAAAGAAGACAAACCATCTGGCGACACTGATAGGTGCAGAGCATGTGCTCCGAAGCCGAGGGTTCCTGAGATGATTCCGGCGGATCCTCGTAGATAACCAGCTGTCCATTGCCGTCGCCGTCCACATCGCCTCCGCGTGGCCTCTTCGGTGGCGGTGGAGTTCTCACTATCATTTTTCTTCTTCCCTCCTTTCTTTCGCTTCCCTTCTCACAATTCTATTTGAAATTCCCACACCCACCAGGCGCAAATTTTATACGCTGTTAGAGTCAAAACCTATTTTATATCATACTTTATAAAAATAGCCTTCATAAAACGGTGTCGTGGTGTAGTTGGTTATCACGTCAGTCTAACACACTGAAGGTCTCCGGTTCGAGTCCGGGCGACGCCATATTTTTTATTCAATTTTTTTTTTGTTCAAAATACAAATTAAAATATATTATTTTGTAACTTTTTTTAATTACAAAATTTAATAATACCTCGAGTTATTTCTTAGAACTTTCAAAATGGTTACTGTAAAGTATTAGTGTTTTGACAAAAATGAATGAACGAGAATCCCTTACATCAAAAATTAAGAGTATGGTAGGCTCTATGTATAAAAAAATGTGTTCCTGGAGTCAAAGTTTGAAAATTGACATCATAATTTTTATAGAGTAGTTATTGTTTGTATGAGCAATTTTTTTTACTGTTTTCGCCAACAAAAAATATGTAATTTGCAGATTAAGAATAAAAGGATACAAGGATTAAATTAAACTCTAATTTCATTAAATTATTTTAATTTCTTTTTGTGTGTGATGTTACTGGTAAATTTAAAATAATTAAGTTATTTAAACAGTGATATATTCGGAATTTATAACAGTATATTATAATTTGAACTTTTTTTTTTTCAAATAATTAGACAAAGGCTTAGTATGACTAAATATATTTTTTTACAACAAATAATGTAACGTATGTATAAACTTTGTCTCCATATTTCTTAGAATATGTTGCCACCTGGACTAACATTGTAACCACCCCAGTATTATGTTTTCACTCCATAAAAAAAAAGATATATCAAAATAATTGTATGTAAAGTTTGATTTCAAAATAATTGTACACTCATTTCCTATTAAACCTCATCAGGCTCTCTTTTTCATATTATTTCATGAAAAATATAGGGAGACTTTCCACCAAAATAAGGTTTGGATTAGGGTTAATCAGCTTTAAAATTCATTCAACCATAAAAAAAGAAAAAAAAAATCAAGAAATTAGAAAATCAACCTACTAGCTAATTAGTTAAAAACAAACCAACCAAATTAATTTCTCTAAGGTTCTCTCACAAACATGTTTGGATTTTAAACACACCTTCTGGATAATATAAAGGAAGGAGGGACATCTAAAGTGCAGTGCAAATAGAATCCCAAATTTCAGATGAATTATAACTATTTATTCATATTTCACATTCATTACACGGTAGTTAATATTTAAAAAGTTATTTTTATATAAAGCGGATTTAAACCTTGTTTATTGTATGCAAAACTGAATATTTTAAGACTTTAAAGATTTTCTTCATTTCATTGTGACAGATCTATAACAATCAAATCAAATACATTTTACATATGAAATAAGTGTTTAACCATAATTAACATTTATTTTATCTAAGTTTGGAAAAATCTTATTTGATATTTGAGTGTTGGTTATTAATTGTGATTAATTATAATGTAAATTTTGTTGGAAAAATTTTTATATTAAATAGGCAAAAGCACGAATATATTTTTATATTAAATTTTTAATAAGGGTATGGACAAAGATTTATGTAGAAAATTATAAACAGCGAAAATCATATCTTAGCTAAAAAGAACTTGTAATGGTCACTCTATAAGTCAATCTATATAAAAAAAAGACACAATAAGAAGATAAAGAACACATATCTAAAATCTGGTAAATATTCTTTATGGGTGAGTGGAAACTTTATTAATTTTTCACTTTTAAAAATAAACTTAATGAGTTTAAATTGTATCATCTTTGAGAGATACATTCTATAAGCTCTTAGTCTCAATGAAAGGTTAAGGGGTCTAATCAAGAGTGATTTATGTAAGGTTAAGGAGTCTAACCAATAGTGATTTATGTACTTCTTTTATCTGGAAGTGGTTTGTATATTGATGTAACCAAGTGATTAGATCAGTGAAACCATTTAAGAAAATTGATTAAGGAAAAATTGAATACAGTGATTCAATTAGTGAAACCTTTTAAGAAATTTGATCAAAGAAGAATTGGATACAATGTGAGAGTTTAGGTGAACTCAAAATCTCTTTGTGTTGTTTTGTGCAATCTAGCCTAAATTTTTTAGATTAAGAGTCTAGACTCTAGTTGTTCCAATAAAAATGTCAAAAAAAGTAAACTTAAACATGAAGATATTAAGTAAGCAAGACTAACATAAGAGTTCCCACAATTGTGTCACATGATAACATTACCTTCTATATTTTTTATTATTTTTCTGTTTCCATGTTTAATATTTCACTGTTTAGGATAATTAATAAAAAAATGTTTTTTCTTTCCACTTTTACTATTTTTGCATAAATAAAAATATTATAATATTATGAGAGATTATTATAAAGTTTTAAAATTATAAAAAATATAAAGAAACCAACTTTATTATTCATATGATATTTTAAATATATTATAAGAGTAAGATAAGGAATTTCAAATCTTTTTTCTTTATCCATCCAACTATTCTTACAACCACAACAAAGTATACATATATAATTTTTTTCAAATAACTGTAAAGTTGAATCACATTATACTCCAAAGCAATCACGTCTACACTTTTCAAAGAATTTAGGCGATTTAGTTAGTCAATTTTTTTATCCAAACTCAATGAAAATACACGAAAGTGCTACAATTTGATCTCCAACAGATCAAATCAGTATGAGTGAAATTTATTCTATGATCTCTAAAAGAAATGCTCATGTATCTAAGTTATATTTCACTAAAAAAACGTGTCCCTACAAGACAATACCACATTAAAAATCTTAAAAAAAATTCTCACTTCAAGACATGGGAAAAAACAACATATATATAAATTGTGAACCTCATCATCAACCATCCATTACAAGAATATCTTTTCATATGCAAAACAACCCAATCTAAATTATTTTCATCAAACTCCTCTCAACCTTGCATTTGCCACAAGCTCCATAAAATTTTAGAAGGACTCACCTCTTCACCAACCTAAGAAAGCATTTTACAAGTATCTAAAGAGTGACACTTCTTCCTCCAAATATATAATTCATTTAGATCCTTAAAACTCAATTAAGACCATTAATTAAACTTAAATAATCATTTATTCATCTATACTTTTCATCATTCTGACCACACTAACACCTTGTGTAAAGAATTGATGTTTAACTCACTTCTTTCTGCAGGTAATCTTTTATAAAATGATATTAATAATGGTAATAGTAATAATTAACACCAATAATATTAACTATAAATTATAAAAAAAAATTACAATTCATTTTATCTCTCTAATCAAATGTTTACTTTAACTTTATCCTCATTATTTTTTCTATTTACTTCCTCTCTCTTTCCTTGAGCCAAACTCTACCTTAAGGACTAATTAACGAATTATCATAGCCCATCGCAATGGGAAATAGGTACAGTATAGTCAAATCGGAGGGATATGGTGAACGTATGCTACATAATGAAAATAGGGTTTTCTAATATTTTCAATTTATTGAACTTCGACAAGGTCGTAATATTAAATGTAAATTGTAAGCACAAAAATCATACAGAGAACTTTACCAGCTATGCACGAGAAATTTTTTTGACAAAAATCTCCAATAATTTCGTAACATGTTAATCTTTTTCCCTTTTGGTTTAAATTTCTCCCTAGGCAATCAGGGCCGGCAGCTGATAATCAGATAATGTAGTAAAAACAAAAATAAATACAGAAAAAGGCAAAATATTTCGTCCTATACAAGAAATCACCACTAGTATTTCGATTGCTAGAATCGAATTCTCCTATGTTACAATGAAATGAACAAGTTTTCCAGACTTCTGCATCAAACAGCGGAGATGTCTTGGTAGGTAATATTTTAATACTCCTTCCAGAACTATGATTGAGAGAAATTAAGGCTGTATGTGAATCACTCATTGCGGATCGAATAATATTTATCCCAGAGAGTTTGTGATTTCGATATTTCGTTCATAAGATTCTTGAACTTGACACTGCAATCTCCTCCGCTGCATAACGCAAAGTCGAAAAAAATATGCATACGTCTCACATATAAACAGACAAAAATGAGAAGGGAAACATAAAGTAGGAAAGATTCACTTCAATAATAAACAGATCCACTCCCAGAAAATGAGAGGGAGTCAGAGAAAAGGTAAATGGTTCTTGTTCTTGTCTCACATCCAATTAATATGGTTGCAAAAATAACCACACTGAGCATAGTTGTGTTTTCAAAATGCCTTCATGGGCTGAATTTGTTTTTTATCCACTTTAAACAGTAATCTTGTTATAATTTGAAACATACTGTTTTTTATAAACTTTTCAATTAATAATACTATTACCACATAATATTCAATGAAAAATCTAAATTAAGATGCAAAACATAAACTTTTCCTACAAAGAGAAGAAAAGATCACAACCTGATCCGAGTATTCTCAAGTGGCGTTTGGCTATTTAGGTCTTAAAAGCTAATTTAAAGTAAAAAAAAAAAAAAATTAAAGATATTTAGTAATTCATGTTTTTTTACTTCACGGTTACTTCCAAACTAAAAATTCTTTAGGGTTATCAGTATGGAGTAGTGAAGAAAAAGGAGGAAAAAAATAGCTAATGTAAAAGCCCTCCTAGAATTGTTAGGTCCAATTTTTCCTTTTAATAGTTGGATATACACTACCTTACTAGATTTCTAGGGCATTAATTTTACTGAGATGCTTTTTCATTTGATTTATTAAGCCTTTGCAAAAGACAAGTAGTTCAGTTCGCAAAATGGTCAAAATACATACCTTATGCGGTTCAAGGATGCAATAGCTCGTAGTGAACTTCGAATCATGTCTTCATTACGATCTACTTCTTGCTTGACGGCGTCTTGCTTCGGCTTAAAATTAATAGTCTTCTGGAGAGGATCAACCAATGAATCCAACACTGAAAGGTAAAATACGAGTTAGAAAAGAGAGATGCAACAGGGAAAAGGCTTGATACTTCGACAGAGGCAAAATCAACCTGCTAAGACTGCGGAGGGACACTTGTCAGCTAGTTTTGAAAGTATCAAGTGGCACGGCATTTTAACATCATAATGATCTGAAAAAGCACAAATATATCCTTAAAATTAGTACCAACAAAGAAATGGAAAAATAAGGTTGGATTCTCAATCCTTTGAGCATTACCATTAGAATAACGTATTCAACAAATCTAGAAAAAGGGGAAGCCTAATGCTAAAAGATCCCGCAATATACAGAGTCTAGAAAACACAAATGTCAATTTCCGAGTGCTGTTCAGTAGCATTAGTACAAAACTAGTATTTTTCGTTAAAATTAGTACACAAATCATCATTAAAAATTGACATTTGTGCCAAGATGCCATGGAAAACTGATGAAAGATAGATTTAATCTAAAGAAAATATATCAACTGTCAACATGAAATTAAAATTATTAGATAAGTGAATCACAGAAGGCGAGCCTTCACAGGTTCCCTTGAAGCAGCCTATCTGCTTGCAGGAGTAAGGTTATGACCGATAGAGAATTGTGCACCAGGTTCCCTTTAGTACAAGTTCAGAACCAACAAATGTAATCGGCAGTGATGGAGAAAAGATTACAACTAGTGCTCACCATCCAAGCCAGATTTAAGATAAGGAACAATGAATGATGAGGGGTTCAGTTGATCAAGGCAACTATCCAGCAATGTGTCTACACATTCAAAAGCTGCCTTCCTCAATTCAAGTCCGTCATCCACAATATGCTTGAAAGGACCAAGATCAACCGTCCTTATGAGCTCTTGCTGTCAAAATTTCATCAAAAAAATCAGACCACCTCCCATCTTTAGAGTAGACTCAAAAGCCATTGCAGAATACATTAAAATTAAATTAAATGTTCATAGGATCACAGGGAATATAAAGTGCTTTTATTGTAAAATTTATATACTCAACAGAAACATATGGAACGGAGTGTAACACAATTCAGGTTACCTTAACAATTGTTTGATCATATAGAAGAGGCAACAAATCCGGAAGAAGCCCCTTGATGAGATTTGGCTTATTGTGTGCAAATGTGCTTAGAGCCAAAACAGCAGCTCTCCTAACATGCTGCATGCTCATAATAACAACCAGCAGTAATTAAGTTCAAACTTTAGTACACCATCGCAATGTAAGGAGCAAATACACAACTAACAAAAATAACATAACATGTTATACTTCTTAACATTCAGTATGGTGATTAAAAACTCACCCTGTCGTTATCCTTGATAAGCATCAGAAACGATGATATTTCAGGGTATATGATCTCATCTATCTTCTCTGGACGCTCAACTATAGAGTACTTCACAGCAATGACAACAGTAGCTCGAGTAAATGCAGCTGGGCTGGTTGTTCTTACCTATAGAAGTTTCAAAACATACAAACACAATCATCAAGTTTGAAAGATGTAAAACACAGGCCCAAGTACAGGATAAAAGAAGAAAATTTAGGTACCTTGAGTGCAGGAACAAGTTTTACAGGCTCAATAAGTGCAATTTTGCCCAAACACTCCGCCACTACATTGCGCACTCCCTCTTCCTCACTTTCACAGTGGTTGAAGAGTAAATTAAGTATTTTCTCCACACTGGACTCTTGAAACTCTGCCTTATCTACAGATTGTCTCACAATAACCTGTCAGGTAGAGGGCAAGAGAATTGCGTATATTAATATTAAGTTAAACATTTGTGAAAAATCTTGATAGTGCATATATATAATAATAGAAAGAAATCACAACCAACAAGACAGAGTTTGTAAGACAACATACCTCTTTCAAAGAATGAAGCAAGAGATATTGTTTCTTCTGTTGATTATCAATCTGATCCAAGATAAATGGCAAGTATTTTGGAAGATTACCAACAGCAATGTTACCAAGAGCATATGAGGCAGCAGATTTTATCTCTTCAAAAGGAGACTGGAAAGATTCAATAACAATGTTTTCTATGTGTTCATGTGTACTTAGATCCTTCCTTCTACCAATCTCCCCCAAGCATAAAAGGGCAAGGTGCTGCTTAGCCTTTGAAAATTAAAAGGGAAAAGCATTAATGACCACAAATTACGGAAGACATGAACAATCTACTTTTGAAGCAATGTATTTATTTCCTAATGGAGAGCAGTGTTGGGAACAAGAAATTCTATGGTATATTGTAAAGATCTTCATAAGATAATAAAATATGCCATGATAGCATGATATTCTATCAGTCGAAAATACTATTGAAGGTATTATAACAGAGAGCATAGCCATTTGAAAAGAAATAGAGAAGAGAAACTGGAAATCACAGGATAAAAGTGATAGCAGACCAACATTTATAAACTGCACGATCAGATTGAATTAAAGCAGGCAGTATCATCATAAATAGTAAATCCAAAGGAGATGGATTATCGAGAAAACATTTAATGATGCACAGATAAGATAAGCGTATCCAATATGTCAATACAATTATTTTAAAAATAAGAGGATATGATACGTACAAGATACATATTTAAAAAAGTATAAAAATTAATAGAATGTAATAAATATGTAACTGAAAGTGTGTAAATCCCAATCAAAATCACATTTCTTAGGTATTGTTCCAAGTAAAAAATTATAACTCCTTGTCATCATGAATTACTTTTACCATTGCATTAGAAATAACACTAATCTCATTACTTTTCAAAAATAATTCATAAAGACAACTTTGGTTTCAAGAAGGGACAACATTCCTATAATTCTATATTTGTTTCTTGTAGTTTTATTGGATATAAATGTTTTAAAAGATTGGCACTTCACCAACATGTATCAGCGAAGTACCCAAATGTACTGGTGTAGGATATGTGAAACAAATAAGAGTATCGGTGCTTCACAAGTTTGAGTACTTCATGGATAAGCATCAGTATCGGATACATGAAGCAAATTGAAGTATCGGTGCTTCATAACATAGTAGAAACTCGGGAGAAGGAACTTACCGAATTAGAACTACTGTCATCCTTGAGAATGTCAGTAAGCATTTTCACTGTAGATGAACACTTCTGATCACCAGCAGCAAGGCATAGAACAGCCACACACTGGGCAATCGAATGCAAAGCTTGTTTAGCAATGCCACCTGACTGAGGAGAAGGCTTAGCACAGGCAAGTAGTGACTCTAGCAGAGAATCAAAACTAGTATTTGCAGAGTAGACTAAAGCGGCAAAAAAGTTTTGCAAAGCCTGTAGCAATCAGCAAAAGAAAACCCTTGATGAATATGATTACTTCATATAAACTGGGACAAGATCAGGCACATGTGCAAAAATTACCAAAAGTGCTTGCCCCTGCAACAATGAGCTTTTAATTAATGTTAGAGCTTGAGGAAGAACTTTGTTTCTAACAGCCAAACCAATACTTTGATTTGACCTCTTATCACCCATTAACGTGCAGCAGAGTTCCAGGGCAAGAGCTGTCATGTGTAAGTCAGAATCACTGAAACACAAGCAACAAAGTTAACAGAAAATAGAATCAATTATTCCATCAGCTATACCAATGTACATAAAGTAGATTCGTAAGACAAACCTAATTAGTCCAGACAGTTCTACAATAATAACTTCATAAGCAGACAACACAATCTTATCACCATAAGCAACTATAAGTGAATTCAAGGTTCCCAAGGTAGCCTGTCTTAAAGCACGATTAGCCTGTTTGCACACCAGTAAAACAAGGCTTAGCATATTTCACATGTCACAGTGGGAAACTCACGAATATAAGCAAATTGAACTTTAAAACAAAATCACCTACATGAAATTTCAATAAAATACATCATAAGCTGACAAACATATTATAGTCGAAGAATAGCATACTTTTCGAAGGAATGCAGTCAACTCTGCTACCACATGCTCCAGAACACATGACAGATCCACCCGAAGTGGAGAAGCCGCAATGACGGCAAATGCCTGCATTAGAATGGTAACATTCAAGACATCAGCAGCTAGCTACACAAGTACTTCTAGAAAAAACAATTAAAATATTTCAATTTAAAAAATTGCACATTCTAGATAAATATTTCAATTGCCACTACATTGGATTAGGGGAGAGTTTAATCCCCAGATTGGTTAGGTTGGGTAAGTAGAAAAATTTGCTCCAAAACTGATTTAACATCCTGATCCTTGAGACATTGACAAAAAGTAACTCTGACTGAACTCTACTGCTCCACTTGGTTCCACCGGAAAAAGGCCAAGTTGAGAAGCACCAGAAAACAATCTCACGAAGCTTCAGTGGCAATTTAAAGCAAACCTGATAAATCTATTTAATTGCAAATTTTTAAAGTTGCATTTTCAGTATGTTTTGTAGTTCTCCTTTCTGATTTCTTCCGAGAAAATAGATTTGCTGACACTGGAACAGAATGTTGCCAATATCATGACAAAATCCAACAGTGGCATTCATTCACATGATTAAGATGACAAGGACATAGCAGCAATATGAATAAAATAATTAATGGAAAAGGCTTAGTATGACTAAATATATTTTTAAAACGAATAATACAATGTATATATTTGTCTCCATATTTTTTTAGAATGTGTTGTCCCTTGACTAACATTATAACCACATCTAGTTAAAAACAAATTAACCCAACTAATTTTTTCTCAGGTTCTCCCACAAAAACATGTTTGTTTGGATTTCAAAGTATTACAAAAAATCCAAAATTTGGAATAGCTTCTAACTATTTATGTTGACATAAAAGGAATATCATATTTCACAATCATTACAGAATAGTTAATATTTAAAAATTTATTTTATATGAAACAGATTTAGACCTTTATCTAAACCAAAAATCATGACTAGAAAAAAAGTATACACTTTGGATACACTACAAGAAGTCAACCTCTTAAACCTTAAAAATTCCCTTATTATTATACAATAAACCGTTTTTCAACATCACAATAGACAAGTTGCAAGCCAAGATAATAATCTTAATACACAATATTGGACAGACGAACCTTAACAGCAGTAAGTCGAGTTATCTCATTTCCCATCCGATCAACAAGCACAGGAAGACATGCAGGTAATTCTGCATTTAGATGGTCGCCAAATGTTGACACAATGAGTCCCATGCAGGAGATAGCACACTCCTTAACCTCCTGCAGAGGAAAAAGGTTATATATGATAAAACATATAAAGAACTATTCTACAATTATCCAACTAACCTGATCCTGATCTTGGTTTATTAAGCGTGACATAATGCCATTATATATGGGCTGAACATATGGTCTGAAATCAAAACCAGACCCCTACACAACAATGCCATTCTGATTGTTAGAAATAGACCTAAACATTATTTCTAAAAGGAAAGAAGATACAGTCATACCTCAATGTTTGGCCGCACAACCCGAACAAGTTCTCCGCATACTCTCAAGGCCTCTGCAGTGACCTTGTAATAACGCTCACCAACAGCTGACAGAACAGGAGCAGAAAGAGCCTACGAGCAGAAACATAAATTCAATTGATCTCAAAATGCCGCCATATGTCACTGCCTTGCATCAAAGAATTTGACAGGAAAATTTAAACCAATGTGTCAAGGAATTGCTTCAAGTAAAGGATTATGCAACCAAGGGAAGGATTTTATTTTGACACATCCCCTCTCATGAAGACCCAATACCAAGCATAAAAGATGGAGAAAAACAAGACATCTATAACTGCCTATTGTGTGGACTGGTCTGGTCTGGCAGTAAACAGAACCAAATCAGTCATAAATGGCAAAGAGAATGAATTTTACACAACTGAGTTAACTAGGTAATGCCACTAAGTCAAAGAAACCATTGAACAAAAACCTCATTACATACACTCCCTCCAGACTCAAATATAAGCAAAAAAGGGTTGTCAGGTGGACTTAAATACAAGCATATTTCAATTCCCTAAACCCTATTTAATGCTGCTATTTCAAAAATACCCTTATCTTTAAACCTAAGCACATTCTCAATAAATATAACTGAGGGTAATTTAGGAAAAGTACCTCTATTGTATGAAAACAAGAATATTGAACAAACTTAACCACTATTCACAATCAATGTGAAAGTAGTTAATTTTGCTTATAATTGAGTCCAAGGATAGTAGCTATTTCAGATTATCAACATACTTCATAAGTGGAATAAGAAAAAAAGAGAAATAGTGAACTAAATAAGTTAAACGGAGATAAAATTAAAAATCTGGGAAAGATGAGGGAAAACACTAGAATGAGTAATAATAATTTCAAAGGAGCACATTTTGTGGGGTGTTCTCTGAATTCAACACAATCATTAAAGCTATAGACATCATATATTGGAAAATCACAAAATAATCCACCTTTTCAAGTATCAATTCTAGTGTTTTTCCAATCTAATTATGATAAGCAGTGTGACAAACAGTCCAACCCACAAATCATAAACTAAGGAAACGACCTACTTCTCAAAATTTGGAGATAGGAGTTATTGGTACTGGATCCAGCATGGAAGCCCAGCCACTAGTGCTGCTCAAGTTTTTTTCTTTTGGAATCAAACTCTGCTCATGGTGTTAAAAATGCCACTTTCAGCACCTAATATCTAGCGTTGTGTGACAACAGGAGCAAACTTGCTCTCTCTCATAATCCAATTCTTCATGCTCAAGCGAAGCACGTGGAGCTTGGCATCTTTTTCTGTCGTGAGAAAGTCATAAACAACAGTTTGAAAGTTCTGCATATCCCTTTCTGATCAACAAACAATGTTTTGATTATTCACCAAATCTCTTTCTCCTACACCCTTCGCATTCTTGAGGGACAAGCTGAAAGTGACTTCAGGTGAGAAACCTTCAGCTTATGGGTTATGTTGGAGTATATAGTCTAGTGTACTCGTGGAACAGACTTACTGTAAACCTGCCGTATTGTATCTCTCCTAAGATTAAGAAAGTTAGTTCGTGTCCAGATACATAGAACCTGGACACTCTTGTACTCATTTCTTCCATGAGAGGAAATAACGAATTACAGATTCAGTTTCTCTCTCAGTTCATCTAGTTTCTATAGAAATTTTAAAAGCAGATATATATTTATGTTTTCACATGGTATAAAGCTCATCCATTACTGTACCTGGCTTGTTGCTATAACACAAGTGGTAAAGCTTCACAAAAACCAATTCAAAGATTAAATTAAACAAACAATATTGTTTACCTTGATATAAGGGTGAAAAACATCAGGAGAATGTGAAGATAACACCAATCTTGTAAATGTTAGAGCCTCAATCTTCAAATTTGAGGTGGATGATTTGTCCTGAAAATCAAAAGAAAAGACAAAGCAATCAGTACTGCGAAATAAGCTGAGTTTAAGATAAATTATAACTGAAACCAATATTGCCTACATTTAATGCTTTTTCAATTCCTGGAATGAGAGACCCAATGTGGTCTGCAAGACAGTTCGGCAATACAACCACAAGTTCTTTCAAAACAGAAAAGGCTCCAACCTGCATAGACAGTGATGCTTAAGATTCGGTGATAATTTAATAAAAATCAATTACCAACTTTTGATGACCACTACCTTTGTCTTGATAGATTTCTCACGCAACTGCCTATTTATAGATTTGACAATCTTCGAGACTTCTTGATTCAACAACCATCGAGGACTGCATTGCATATAAGGCCTAAGACAGTCAATAATTGCTACATTTCATGTCTTACAGTAAAACCAAGGCTTGTCTATAGGAAAAGCTGAAGTAATGACCATTGTGGAAGTTCATTCATATTGCTCTTGAAAAACAGATAAAAGTCATTAAACCAAAGGTGGCATTTTAAAATTTGGACGTGTATTGATGAGCACCTAAAAGCAGTTGTTATAGTTACACTGTTAAGATAATATTAAAAATTAGTTTTCTCATACACCTGCACTAAAGAACAATATTCGGATACAAATTTTGTTAGCTGTCACCTCCATATAAGCAGCAACAAATATGTAGGTACCTATCATAGTAGAGTTTCTGCTAGATAACAAATCTTAAAGGGGCTACTACTCGGTCTATTTAAAATATTCATCTAAGATTTAATTACGGTAGTCTTATTGAGTGTGCATCTAAGTTAATATGTCTAGAAGTGCACAATAAACTTAATTATAAATTATTTACACACACTAAACACATCCATTTTCAAACATCAAAAGAAATAAAGAGATTTTACACTAGGAAAAGGATTAGCCACTTGCCTCATTTCATTTGCTTCAATCTGACCTTTTGTGACATTTCCAGTTTGGCGCAAAAGCTCAATGAAAGTATTAAATACATCCATCTGCAACATATTCATGTTAAAAAGAAACCTTGTGCAGTAAAGACGACAATTAAAATCTTTGTTCGGGTCTACCTTGACATTTTCTTCCCTTTCTTTGAATCTGTCAATTAGTTTTGGACAAGCCTAAAAGATAGATAAAATTTCAAAGTTAGATAGTCATCCAACTAAAGATTATAAGAGGGAGCGAACAGTTATATATGCTAACACAAACAGGTTTTCTAGGGAATAAAAAACTTAATAGGGCATAAGAATATAAACAATATCTAATCAAACTATGGAACTAGTAACTCCGTATTTATCCAATACCAAGAGATAGATAAAATAATATAAGAACAAAAATATTTCTTTTGAAAATTCCATATTGACTATAGATAAAATTGTATTGTATAAGTGGGATGCAAACCTTACATTCAAGCAAGTTTTGTGAGGTTGAATTAGGCATAAACTCACTTACTGAGATGTATCCTAGTTAAGTTCATTGAAATTGTTATGCCACTCGCTATAGGGCTTTGTTAAACCACCCACAAATATCTAATCTTACATCCGAGATGTTCATTCCTCAGCATGAGGTGATGTGTTGGAAATTCTATATTAACTAGATATTATACCAAATTATAATATATAAATAGGGTGTAAACCTCACCTTACAAACTGGGTTTGTAAGGTTGAGTTGCGATAAACCCACTTACTAAGAATTTCAAAATAAAGGAAGTAATGGGATATTTATATAGAGATGAATAAGGCACAGATAGCATAACTACCTCATCATACAACTTTGACAAAATCTCAGGACGAGAAACAATCAATGCTGCTAAGCATTTAGCTGCTGCTCGGCGAACTTTCCAGCTGACATCTTCATCATCTGTATATTCATTCGCACTCTCACTGCAAAAGGTGGCACGTTTGGGATGATTAAAAACAAGAATATCATGCAAATATTAAAAACATACTGCAGCTAAGTGAACCAAAAAAGACATACTCATCCTCCTCCTCTTCAAGACCTTCATCGTCAGTATCCTCCTCCATGTTGTCAGTGAAGTTTGGATCATAACTTAAATATTCTAGCGTCAGATGAAGAATTTCATCACAGTAAACAGAAATATCCCTTGGACACCTTAGGAGAAAGCTTTCCAGTGCCTTAGTAAAATTTTAACATCATTCAGATGACAGTATAACACACTTCAGAGTACTAAGGTTACTGATAATAAACAAACATGGCACCTGCAAACTGTACTCACGAAGCTCTTCATCATTTTCCGAGGCATTAGTACAATAGTTAATTAGCACTGGAACAGTGTCTCCAAGATGGGGCCCAAATCGGTAGCCAACTGCCCGACTGAAAATTAGTTCAAACTTGTTGATAAGAAAAAGATTCTTTCACAATATTCTCAATATAAAAATAAAACAAATCACAAGGTATGGATTAATGAGAATACTGACCTCAAAGCACCAATCATCTGTATATTTGTCCGGATCATTTCAGACTTAGCAACTTTATTTTTCAAGTTAGAAACAACTTCAACTGTTGCCTTTGCCAACAAATCATCTGACAAGCTTGAAGAGAGAGACGCTGACAAAATGAAGAAGAATTTAACGAGAAGAAGACAGTTTTGCTTTCATTGACAACATCTTCAACCAAATTAAAATTGAGACCATTTTAGGGTAGCAAACAGCTTGCTTCAAGGTATTATCATTTTGAAATTAGTAATTACAAGTATCAGGTTCAATTAAGTTGAGTTCCACCCCAAACAACATAAACATGAACTTAAATAATCTATTTAAATCCTGAACTTTGTAACTTTGTCTGGATTCCATCATCAGTTTTTTCATGTACTAATTAGTGTTTCTAATTATTTGCTCATAGCTAAATAACAGACTTCAAAAATAAAAAACATCAATTATATGACAATATTCCTACTCTGAGATTAGTTTCAACTTGCAAGCAAACATCGAATTTAGAGATAGTTTTCAATATAGAATACATTAAGGATTAGCAACTTAGTCTGAATCAATTTTTGTTTATCAAATAAAGTTCAAAGTCAGATTTACCCCATATTCCAGTTATCATGAAAATCTACTAATTTTTCCAAAAATCAAAAGGGTCCAAATCAGAATATAGAAAAGCCACAAATGGTACAAATTGAGTACAATTTTTCTCTAAACAAATTCAGTAATGGAATTCAACAAAGATGAAGGAGTTTTAAAATTGACAACACTCAAACTGCAAAAAGAGACACTAACTCTCCAAAAATAATTAATAAACAATTCTTTCTACTAAAAATCAAATACAGCAAATTTAAATTCATCTTACCAATGCATGCCACCGTCTTCTTGCGCACACTAGCTTGATTAGAACTTAACTGAGAAAGCAAGGAACTTAATAATAGTTCGTGGTCAGATGCCATTAGATTCCCAAATTTATGAAGCACATCACATAAAATATCCAGAGATTCACATTTAATCTCAGAGCCCATTCCCTGCAGATGACAAGAGTATATTATAATGTCGCTTAGTCCGAGTCACTAAATAAGAAGTTCATGATTATTAATTGCGTACAGGAGGGAGGAGAACCAAACTAACAGTTTCATAAATGATTAGCCCATGGACCAGTACGCGTGAGTAGAGCCCAAACCAAACCACGAGGCTAAAATCAATGCTAAAAATAAATCTAATCCCCTTTTTGTCTCACAAGTCAATGAAGTCATGGGACATAAACCATTCAAGTTCCTTTTTGAATAGTTGGTTCATAACACAATATCAATGCCTGTATGACCCAATTGTCTACAGTTCAATCCCTATCACTTCTATGCATCTAAAGAAGTTGAATTTCAGACAAAGCAGGTGGGCTAGTGCATTGCCCACAGTTAAACCTCAAACGGTCCATCTTGCATTATAGAGTGGGATGGATATATTTAACCTAATAACTCATGCTTTCAGGATGGCAGATTTATGGAAAGTGTTGTGTTATACAAGGTTAGCAAAAAAATAAATATGTACAATGAAAATGAAAGAAATTGAAATTTTTATACAATTATTGTCGTCTTGAACAGGTACATAACGGATGAGAAGCCATGGAATACAAATTAAGTAATCCGCACAATGAAGTTTAATTGTGGCATCAGTCTATGATAAAACCACAGTCCAATACACTCGGCCTTACATAGAGACCAAACAAATCTACAGGACTTTCTTCGATTGAGTCGCTATACAGATAATTTTAGATGGCGTGGAAATGGGTTATAACTGCCAGTACTGCTTTTTTCTTTTGCCAGATTCCTTGTTACCCAAAACTACGTATAGCCAATGATTGGCTCTGTCCTATGCTACATATTTCTACTACGAATGAAAAGCTGGCAGAAAAAATTATCCATTTATCAGTGTTTTGCAGCTTAGAATAGTTAAACTTAACTCTGCAATAGAACAGGGCTCTATCATTGGTCCAGCCTGCCATGGCAGAGCACAGCACCCACAATACAATAACAGTTTTTAAGCAAAACTACGAACTTACAGGACCAGTAATTCCTTTTATCAATTGCGGCGTGAGGGTTTGGAGAATAGATTGTGCAAGAGTCTGAGAAGAAACTTCAGCAACAACTGTCTTCAAAGCTATGCTAGCAATGTCACGATGCTGATCCTTCCCATTTAGCAATTTGTCACATAGTTTACTGGTCATTTCCACCACCCTTACCTCACTCACCTTCCTCACTAACGGAGCAAGACTGCAATTTCAATCAAATATGAACTAATAAATAAACTAAAGCAACACTAATGTTTTATCGTTTGTTATCTCATCTTCATGTGGCAACCTGAATGCACTAGAACATAAGACAAAGACCTAGAGACGAATCATTAGCAGCAATAATAAACGCCGACTTATTAAATTATGTGATGTAATTTTTTGTATCAGTAGCAATTGAACACACCTCAGGGAGTTTGCAACAACTCAAGCAACTCAACCAACTGAACTATACCCCTTGACTGTGATAAATTTCAATTGTGCCCCTATAATAGTTCTGGTACTGAGCTTTCAGAAAGCTTTAAACCCTCATAATTATCCTTTTAAACTCTAGAGCAATGAATGTCCAGCTCAACTTAACCATGAAAAACAAAAGAACACTAGTACTAGTCGAAATGTTGTGCATATATTACATGTGAGGGGAAGCAAATGAGTGTGCAGAGAGAAAATGTGTACCATTTGACAGCAAGTCCAGAAACATCTCCAGCTGCATCATCAAGCTGTTGTATGATGATGTTTGTCAATTTTACCTCCAGATCAGCATCGGCCTTGAACGTCGATTTACTCAGCTCATTCAGCAAATCAGATGTGGCCATGTATCTGTAATCTTTGTCCTTGCCAGTCATCTGCCCGAAGAAATCAGTAAGCATTCAACATAAACAGCTATAATGCATAGGTACATGGACATCAGAACAAGTATATGCATACCTTTTCGAGTATGCCAGTCAAAGCTAAATTCGCCATATTTCCGCAGTTTGAGTTGAATGAAATCTTGCTCAGCAATCTGAGAAGTAGCAAAGAAACATAGTTGATAGAAGAAGAAGAAATGTGCGAAAACCTAGATTGAGAGTGAGATGTGAAGTGTGAGTGGCAGCGGAAAACCTGATTGTTTGGAATTGTAAAATTGTTGAAAGCTGAAATGGTAATGGCGAGAAGAAGCCGAGCAGAACCCTAGGAAGAGAATGGATCAGAAATTGAAACCGATGCACTCCTTCTTCTTCTCTGCTCTTTTCCGATTACAAGTGTCTCTTGCTTCTCATGCCACAGCCTAAAAACTTTCATATCAAACCCTATTCACTTTTACTTATTTTCTACATACTATTACATTTTATTATTATTTTGTTTATTTTTAATTATTATTACTATATTTTATTAAGTAATTATATTATTATGCAATAAAAACTTGTATTTTTTTGGATATATTACTATTTACACAGAACATATTATTATATTAAATCATTACAACTTTTAATAAATCGGTATTTTTAAATGTATAAATTATATTACATTTAAAACTATAATAAATAAACTAGTTAAATAGAATGTCTCTTCTTTTTTCTAATCCCTCCTAATCTACTATTTTTTTTTAGTATTATAACATGCAGGTCTTTTTTCCTAATCACTATCAAACATAATTTTCAAATGCACTGATCTAAAATGAACATATATTTACAGAACATAAAATAAAAATATAAGAAAATGACTAAATATAAATAGAAAGACAAAATTACAAAGATCAAAAGTTAATACAAAAATTTAGGAGTTAAAAAATAAATACAATTATATTCCAAAATAAAAAGTTTATTTAACCATGAATAAATTTTAAACACCTAAAATAAGTTTAAATATGTAATGAAAAATTATATTTATGTTAGTTTAAATTATTGACCATCTTTTAAAGCTTAAATAAGTTTTACCTACTGAAAGTTTGATATTTCTTAAAATTTCATCCTTAAAAGTAGAATTTTACTTCTAAGTATTTTCTTTTTCTATCCTTAAATCTGCAATGCTCATCTTTTTCTTATTTAACTACTTTCTAATATTTTCTAAATGGATTAAGATAACACTTTTGTATCCATTGATTTGAAGAAGTTAATGAGTTATGATAAGATAAACTTTGTATCCATTGATTTGAAGAAGTTAATGAGTTATGATGGTATGATCTATTTAAAATTATAATAGATTCAATTTTAAAACCATATATCTTTCTATTTTGATATTATATTAAGAATTAACTTATCTTTACATAATATAAACTAATCTCATTTTATGATTTTACTTTTAATCAATTTTACTTTTTAATGATGTACAATCTCCAACTAATAAGAGGAATACATGCAATTGAGACGAGAAAAATTAGTTTTGGAGTAAAATAATAAAAAAAATTAATCTGAGAAATATATTATTAATATATATATATATATATATATATATATATATAAAAAAATAATATAAGTTATATATATATATATATATATATATATATATATATATATATATATATATATATATATATATAACAAAATGATATGAGTTACATTTATATATGTTTCCAGAAGTAATACTTCATAGTATTATATGATGTTACTCTATTTTTTTTTAAATCTTTAAATAATGTTATTTATTCATTTTAAAATAAGTAATTTTAAATTCTGAATGAATTAAAATTATTTTTATACAATAATTAAATAATTACTTTACAGACTGATTGATAATTTTAAATATTTTATATGGTAAAATAAAATGAAATTTATAGGAACCAAATTAAAAACTGAAAGTATACTTAAACTTTTTCTAAGCGAGCCCAACTGACTCTAGGCCTATATATAGATAAACCAACTTTGGGCTACTTGAAATATTTCACAGAATTTATTTTTGTACTTCCATGGTTTCTACCTGCTATTCTATAAGTTGTGTAAAAGATAAAAATACTCTTATTTTATATATATATATATATATATATATATATATATATATATATATATATATATATATATATATATATACTTACCTTTAAAAGTGTTTTACAAAAAAAAATAGTTTTCAGATCATTCAATTGAAATAGACTTCCGAGTTAAAATCATTTTAAAAAAATATTTTTTAGATTATATAATACATATAAAAAATAAATAAAATTAAGAATCACACAAGCGGCAGAGCACGGACACGCAAGGAATGGAGTGAAGCAGTTAAGGGTGAGAAAATATTAATAGTCTTTCCGAAATTCACAATTTGGAAATGAATTTTAACTTATAGATTGTTTAATCTAATCTGCAAGTGAATTTTAATTTTTAGATGGTGCAATTTAGAACCATTCACTTCTCTACAGAATTTAGAGGACTTTCAAATTCTACAATTCACTAAATTTTCAAAGCACATAATTTAAAAAAAATTAAAGTGGATATTTTAAGATTTATAGAAGTGCAGAAGAACCTTATGAGCTGAAAAAAAAAATTCTATATTTCCAAAATAAAAATCTCTACCCTAAAACCCTAAACCGATCTTTTTATTTCTAACCATAGAAAAAGACAAGGAGCGGGAAAAGGCAAGAAAGCGCGAAAAAAAAAGAAAAAGAAAAGGAATAAATTATCAGTTATTATCAGGTTGTGTATCCATCGATCTATCTCCTATGCGGATGCTATGGACACCACCACGCTCTCACTGTTTCCCATTCTGCGTTTTCTTTCATATGAAAAGCCAACTCCTACTTGTTACCTACTTCCTTCTCACAACCATTTTCTCAGACACTTTCCCTACGCCACTAACCTTAATCGCAATTCCAAATTCAAAACTCCAGAAGCCGTTATCGATACCTCTCCAACCCCAACAACGCTCACCACTCCCACTCTCAGAGAATTATGCCAAGCTCACGTTCCGCAACATATATTGCAAAGGCAATTTCAACACCTTTCTCCCTTTTTTCTTTCTTTTCTTCCCGCTCTGCTTTGTGCTAAGAATTTGAAGAATATGTTTCAGGATGGAAGAGATTGGATATGTGATGCCCACAGATATCCAGAGGGAAGCTTTGCCTTACCTTTTTTCTGGGCATGACTGCATTCTTCATGCTCAGGTTATTTATATTTTACACCTTTTGGTTTTGTTCTTTCTTTTTTTATTTGGTTGCGTGCTGATCCTTGTTCATGGGTAGACTTATTTTCATTTCTTCTTTAGACAGGTTCTGGGAAGACGCTTACGTATCTGCTTTTGATTCACTCCATCATCAATGCTGCAAAATCCTCTGTGCAAGCCCTAGTAGTTGTGCCCACCCGGGAACTCGGAATGCAAGTAAGAGTGTTCTTGAGCTATGATGTCATAATAGTATGTTGCTTATTTTTACTGCAACATGTCAGGGGTAATTCCCTTGGAAGGGGCACTACTGAGTGCTAAAGTATAAACAAATTTCAATTATAAGGTCACCAAGGTAGCTAGGACACTGGCTGCAAAGCCAACTGGAGTCGTTGGGGAGCATAAGTCATGTTCCATCATGGCTCTGCTAGATGGAGGAACACTAAAAAGGCACAAGACTTGGTTAAAGGTAGAGCCCTTTTGTCTTTTTCTTCAATGAGTTCTATTGTATTGTATTTTTGACCAAATACATTCGGGGACTAACAAATGAATGCTGCTGCAATTTTTGAATTCTACTTAACACCACAGGATGTCCTCTTTTTTAATCCTTTTGGAGATTATTTGAGAGATAGTGTGTTTTCTTCTTGCTTCTCATACTTTTTCTACCTTAGTAAATTTTATTGACTCTTCTGTACAATATCTAATTATGTTCCTATTGCTGATACAATTCATTTGTTTTCTAATTTTTTACTTTACTCTGTTCCGTTTTTTGGAAGCCCCAGATATTCATGGATGCAAATGCTTTGAATTATAGAAACTGTAGTGTCAATTAATTTTAGGGTACAGATAATCTGGAATAAAAAATTCAACAGCTTAAAGTTAATTCAATTTATTAAGCAGTTGTGATTTTTAATAGAGTTCTTTAATGCGAGAAGATGTTACCTAAGCTTCTAGATGTGACCGATTGGTCAAAGTAATGATAACCTATGTTCTTAGGTATATTTTGAGTCTTCTGTTGTTTGCTGTTTGGCCCAATAAATAAACTGTAAAGCCTTACTAAAGTTGTTGAAATAGAGTGCACTCTCTATATGTTTATAACACAAATGGTTAGCGGATGGTGTGATGACCAAGCAGATTAGGCATCAATGACCAATTCCTTGAGTTTTTGTGTTTTTTTTTATACTTTAGACTTTGATAGGAAAATGGTTTGCATCTCCTAAAAGCCCATGAGTCCTTAATTCTTGTATAGTGTAGTATAGATAATTTTGTTTTAAATATTATAAATTCTTACTATTCGAAGTGTTTATTTGATCTTATGAAAGTGGCTTATGACTTTTCTTTAAGCTCTGTTTAACTTTTTTTCAATAAGCTTCATGGAAAAGCTTATCAAGATAAGCTCTTCTGGTTTATGGATAAACTCTTCGACAAAATCTTATTGAATAAGTGCTTGAGTTGTTTACCCAAATCATCCCAAACCTTTACATATGACATAAAAATGATATACGACTGCTCCTTTTGAACACACTGCTTTCACTTTGATTTTTATATTCTCTTAACTGGTGGCTGGCATCATTAAGTCTTGTAGAAAAGACCCTTTTCTTGCTCCTTTTGCTTGTTTAACTTTCTCAAATTTCAGGCAGAGCCACCAACAGTAGTGGTTGCAACAGTTGGGAGTTTATGCCAAATGCTTGAAAGACATACTTTTTCGCTTGAAACTGTGCGTGTGCTGATTGTTGATGAGGCAAGAGTTTTGAATTTCAAATTTAAATCACCTAGTCTTTATACATGTTTTTAGTCAAATGTAAAAGCAAATTTCCAAATATTTCTAGTTTGCACACCACCACCCTACTATAATTGCTTTGAAAAAGTTATGTATATCAGGGCTCAGCTAAGTGAAAAAGGTAGTTTGAAAGTGTTTTTTTAGCATATTATATTTCATTATTTCACATCACAGCGAGTGGAAAGCAGCATTACACCTTTTAGAAATTACCAATTGTGAAATATGAAAATTACAAAACTTGGAATTGTACATTGCCAACTTCTGTTCTTCTTTCTGCCCATCAGCAATTTCATAAATATTTATTTCTTATTATTTTGTATTATTGTCTGCTTAGGTTGACTGTATTTTCAATTCTTCAAAGCAAGTGAGTTCTCTTCGAAAGATTTTGACTTCATACTCATCTTGCAATAACCGTCAGACAGTCTTTGCCAGTGCATCTATACCACAGCATAACCGATTTATTCATGACTCTGTGCAGCAAAAATGGACAAAGGTATGTTGGTCTGATTATATGTCTGTCTTTCAGGTACCGTAAACTTTCTTTCTGACTTCTTTATTTATTTTCCAGAGAGATGTGGTCCATATTCATGTCAGTGCAGTGGAGCCCATGCCATCTCGCCTATATCATAGATTTATAGTAAGAAATATTGTCTATTGAATAAATAAACCTTGTGTATTTCTAGTTCTACCATGTAAAAACGTATGTGTTTTTCTCTTTCAATACTTGGTTAGCATATCTGCCTGTCACCCTTAGATCTTGGGAATATGTATATAAAATTGTTTAAACTTCAACTTTTTGTTAGTGACTTTGTGTATTAAGTACTTATCTTTGCTATTAACTAAATGCTTTTGCTGTTTCAATCATCAGAGATGTCAAACCGAAAGAAAGTTACAAACCCTGTTATCCTTGGTACAATCTGATGCACCTGAGTCTGGCATTATATTTGTTGCTGAGCAGGTATGCTAAGAACTTTCTTCTCCTCCTTCAATTAGATTATGCAATAATAATTTTGCATCAATGAGATTATGCAATCAGTAGGTCACGATCTGGAGTATAGGAAGTTTACTTTAAATTTTAAATATTTTACATTAATATATGCCTTTACTTTCCTTTACAAATTTTCGGTCCCAGGCATGAGAAACAGTATAAGTTGCATAATTATCATTCCCTGATAAAATACTTTGCGATGTTGTATTTCTATTTTGTGCTGGTACTGTTGGATTAATAACTGTTTTTTTCATCACTTTTGTATCTATAAACCATTTGACATTTATATTCAAGTAGTTGTGATTGTCATTGGTGCTTGAGCTGTTGAACAGTTACTCGGAGCAAGATCCTCTAAATTGCAAGGTTCACTCTGGAGAGTAATTGCATTGTTGATGATCATTGATTAAAATCTTGCTTAGTTTTGACAAAATACAAGCACCTGGGTAATAAACTACAGAGTTAGTATAGCTATGGTTTTCTCATGAGGTTACTTAAGTTAGAGGACGTAGGTCCTTTTTTCTGTTATGATAATTTCCCTGTAACACTGCTTAAAGTTCATATTTATATGACTTGGTTGCATCTATTGATCATTACTTAACAGTTAGTGCCCTTCAAATGATTAGCCCGTATATCTACATTTAATATCTGTTAGACTTGGCCATGTATTATGTGAAATCTATCGACTAAATATTACATATTCTGTTATGCAGTCTGAGAAGTCCAAAAAGGCTGGAAAGGCTCCATCAACATCCCTTCTGATTGACTTTTTGAAGACATCATACCAAGGCGATTTAGATGTCCTCCTCCTTGAAGACAAAATGAATTTTAATTCACGAGCAGCTTCACTGTTGGTAAGTGCCATTCAGTGGACTGATACTGATAGGAGGTTTCTTTGGTAACATCCTAATTATCTGTTCCCCGTGCATTTTTGACCCCGGTGTTCTGCATCTAAATTCATTTTAACAGTCATCCTTCAGTCTAACTTGTAGCTAGGTTCGAAATAAGTTTTGATTATAGTTAATTTTTTAATAAAACCTTGTCAAGAAATAGTAGTAACACATTCTCCTTTCCTATTAGATGAATGGGTCTTACTATGTGACTCTCATTCTCCATTTGGTGGATCCCACTCCCTATCTAGTGGGACGCACATAAATTACAATTAATAGGAAATAGTGTGTTGAGAACAGTGTTGAGAGGTGGGTTGGTAGCACTCTTCAGCCTTGAATCCTTGACATTACTGCCTTGGCCTTGGGAAATAAATTAATCAACCAAAATTTAAGGGAACTCTTTGATGAGTTTGGCTGGGGATGATAACATTGACTACAAGGGGAAAACATATTTCAAGAGTTACCCTAGTCGTTTGTCTAAAACTTACTAGATTTCGAATTCTTAATTTGACTTCTATTTAAACCTTCTCGTCAAAATTCTTAAGCCTGTCGGAGGCGGTAGCATTAAAATGTGCATTTTGTGAGTAAATGACAAGTTAATATTGAAGGGGGGAAATGGTTGGTAACAACAGTTATGTTGTTTCTTTGATTCAGGAGGTTAGAAAAGGAGGTGGCTATCTTCTTGTAGCAACAGATATAGCTGCTAGGGGGGTTGACCTTCCAGAAATGTCTCACATTTACAACTTTGATCTGCCAAGGACTGCTATTGATTATCTTCATCGAGCAGGCCGAACATGTAGAAAACCCTTTTCTGACATCAATTGTACTGTTACCAGCATTATTGTTCCAGATGAGCGATTTGTTCTGCAGAGATATGAAAATGAGTTGATGTTTGACTGCGAAGAGCTTATTATTCCATAAACCTTGCCAGAGTTTCATATTTTAATCTGGTCGACTATAAATATGGTGTGCCTCAAATTGACTCTATTTTTATATTCTGGATGATCTTCATCATGTGGGTACCTATAGAATATTAAGATAACAAGCTACTGAAGAAAAGAAAAAAATTTCGGACTCTGCCAAGAAGGAATGAGTGTGTGGAATTCCAGCTACACTCACAAGGATAGAATTAAAGTTCTAAGAGAGATATTGTTGAAAGTATTTTTTTTTTTCGGATATGTTGGGAGGTGACATGCTAGAAGGAAGAAGGGAGGATAGTTTATTTTTAAGCAATTTTGAAAAACATATTTAGTAAACAAACATAATGGGTACATTTAAATAAGTAATTTGATTAAGCACTTGATCGATTATTTTTTTATTATATCATCTTTTTTTATAAGCCTATGTTGAAGTTTCTAAAAATAATTAAAAAAAATTATTTCATCATTTTTTGTCTTGTAAAACTTATTTAAATAAAATAAAAATAATAAGTGGAAATTGAAATTATGTTTTTTCCCAAGGCTGCCTAAATAAGATGACTTAGATTTGTCAATTTTTTAGTGATTTTCAATTATCAATTTGATAGTTTAAGATGATAGCTAGTAGTAGTCCTTTCCTGCTGAGCTGGTTCAGTTGGATTGAAAGGTTAATTGGCCTGGTAAAAGATAAGCCTGTAAGACAATTGCTTCCAGCACCCCCCACATTTACTTTCTGCACCCATCAGAAATTGATAATATAGAAATACCCTTTCTAGAATATTCAAAGAGAGAGTGGTGCAGTGGTGTGGATGTTTTTCAGCAACCGTGATAGTGGGTGTTGCAAGGAAAGCTTTTCTAGCAGTGAGAGGTAAGTAACATATGACTTGGTGTAGGGGTTAATATAAGGGATACAAAGTTCGTATTTTGTTTCGTGAAAATGGGTTTTGGAAAACAAAATCTTTAATGAATTGTGGGATGACTGAAATGTCTTATGAAAAATATTTTTTGTAGAAAATTTATGTATAATGGAAAACATTTTTTGAAAGAGGGAGGTGTGGATGAGTGTTGACTGAAAACGTTTTTTGTAAAGAGAAAAGTTGCTTATGGAAAATGTTTTTCATAAACATCTTCCGTAAGTCACTTTTTATCTTATAGAAAACGTTTTCTAGAATTAAAAAGAAAACATAAATCTCCATTCACATATTCTGATAGTGTGCAAGAAGCAAATGTGGGGTGCAGGAAGCAAATGTGGGGTGCAGGAATCAATTGCTGCTCTATCCTTCTTGTACCTCTCTAGAGATTTCCTGCACCTCCAAGTCTTTCTTCAGGCATTCCCAAATTTTTTAAAATTATCCTTAAAATAATAGTGTAGAGACAAAAATGTCCTTGCACCTCCAATTTCGGAAATTATTGTTCTGAAACAGAGTGTTCCGTAACTCAAAAAACCTGTTTCGAAATGACTTATTCCGAAACTATATATTAACTTTTGAAACAGGTTCTTTTGAGTTACGGAACACTTTATTTCGGAATAATAATACCCTGAAAATCTATTATGGAATAACTAGTTCCGAAACACTAACTTACAAAATGTTCAGTTTCGAAACTCAATCAATAAGTTTCGGAATGAATTATTCCGGAACACATTCTTACTCCCAAATCCATTTCGGAACAATTCGTTCCAGAACACTCTTATTGACTTACGGAATGCTCAGTTTCAAAACTCCATCAACATATTTCGGAATAAGTTGTTTTGTAACATATTTTCACCCCAAATACACATTCGGAAACTAAAAGGGTTAAAAGACAGTTTTGGAATTTTTGAAAATTTTGGAGGTGCTGGAATAAACGGTAAATTTTGGTTATTATATTTTTAATAAAAAATTAAATAAACCTACACCCTTAAATATTTTTATTTTAGATTTTACAATCTGGAATATAATTTCGAATTATATAATTTAAAATTATAAATTTAACTTTTTTAAGAAAAATAAACTTGTATATTCCATATATTTTGTTCTGGTTTATTTAAGGATCAATCCGGGAGAAAAAAAAAAGCTTCTAAGTTTTCTTTTTGTTGATTTGCTTAAGGATGAATCAGGCGGAAGAAAAAGAATAAAGTTCCGCATTTTGCAAAGCTTAAGTTTATTTTTTTTTATGGTTTGTTTAAATAACAATCCAATGTGATGAGTTAATATTAAAGAACATAAATTTGTAAGGTGGGACAATTAGGGCCAGAGATGTAGGGGCAGTGCATGTTCATCTGGAACCACTTCTCACAGTTGCAGCTATCCGTTGCCTCATTGCAAAAATTGAACATGAGTGAGAGTAATGGGGTGAAGTCATTGGGAGAAAGGGTTCAAAGTTAGTGCCCACACTTCAATCCCTTCAACTTACCCTTTAAAGGAGCCCAATCTAGAAACGTTCAGTGCAACTGTGTATGTAAACGTGTATATATTTTACTGCTGTGAAAATGTATCCTTGAGGTTGATAATTATTATATATAAGTACATACTCAGAAATGTTGTCCCGATATGAGATGTGAATTTATCTCTATCATTTCGACAATACATTGATATTTGATGTTTAAATGCTCTTTTTTAAATTATTATTCATAAAATTTAAAACATTCCCATCCCCAAATTCATGGTAAAACGGGGCAAAGAAATGGCGGGCGAATTTATTATATGATGAGTCCATCTTCAATTACTGAGTTTTTCAATACAATGGTAACCCCAGAACGGATGTAAAACCCTTCTGAAGATCTATCAGCCTCTTGTACGCCCTGTAAGTCATTAAAGCCAGATTTAGTACACTTTTCATCATATAAAAAATCACTGCATCGCTTGTGGTATCTAAATGATGTTATTTTTAGTTTAAACTATTGCGAATTTTCATGATATCCCAGTAAAAACAATGTTTCCCTCACTTATTTTAGGGGTTGTGAGAGAAAATTGAAGTGAGGTTCTTTTATTTGTTATAGAATTTAAGCGATGTTAATTAGTTCTTATACATTGATTTAGTGAATTGACAAAAAGTTTTAGCAGTATCATAACCCCAAATAAAGTTGGTTATCAAATGGTAGGTGTATCACTTAGTCTTCTTGCAAAGCTATACATATTTAGAGTAGTTTCAAGAGCATACCTCAGAGTTTGCTATTACGACATTCTTTCCTATTCTAGCATTTTTGTCAATAATACAGTCCCTGCAGAAATGTGAGAAGTGAGTAAAGCGTGAGAAAGTAATGGTTAGGATAGTGAGCATTGTAATGCATACTTGATTTTTGTATTTTCTCCTATTCCTATTGGAACCCTTCCTTCAGCTAAGAGTTCTGCCACTTCTGCATCGGTTTCATAGAAATCAGCACCAAGCATCACCGTATCCTGCAAACAAGTGTAATGCACCACAAGTTATAGAACTAGATGAGCGCACACCTAAGAAAAATGCCAAATTTCTGTTCTACCAAGAATACTATTATATTTCTGCTGAACAAAAGATTTGAATGTTAACCTATAAATTTGAGACCTGATGTACAATAACAACAAATTATGTATATATGGCAATGTTTATAACAATATGCATCTCATCTTGTATAACTTTTCAAACAGACATGGTTAGATGGTAGAATTGGTGCACCAAACCTTTAGATGAACATTTGAGTTTATTCTGGATCTGATTCCAACAACACTATGCTCTATCAAGGAATTATTCAAGAAGCTTCCATGTGATATGATTGAATCAACAATCTGCATGAAAGGACAAATAGCAATGTTGTGGTTGAGATTTAAATGCAGAAAAGAGGCGGTTTTCTGGTGTGGGATGGGGATACAACAGGTAAGTAAAATAAAATGTTCAACATCTAAACACATGAGACCACATTTGTAGGTACCGCATTCTCATATGATAATATAGGCATGCAACGGTATGTTAAATGAATTGTTTTGGTTGTATGCCTAACAAATTAAGTTCACTCTTCTCCATGCAGTAAGGCCTTGGTACGTCTGGTTTGGATTACAAACAAAATTTCTCACGAGCAAGTTTGAAGAACTGACCTTGCTATTGTCAATCTTTGATGGAGGTAAGTTTCTCCTGGATGTATACATTGGTTTTGCTGCATCGTAAAAGCTAAACCTGGGTGGCTGAAAAATTACAGAAGTAAGCTTTTCTAGGCAAGAAGGATTTTGGATCTCAATCATTGAACAAGGAAAATAGTTCTATGAAATGAAATTGAAAAGGATGAAATGAAAAAATGTTTGTAGTTAAGTTTTTTAATTTAACAGTTCGATTCATTTCTTATGTTCACCTCTAGCACAACCTTCCACTAATAACTAATGAACTCAACACATTCAAGTCATTGAAGCTCAACAAGGTGATTTGACACTCACATGCTCAGTGAGGGCAAGATTTGCCTCAAAGAATGATCTGATGGTTCCTATGTCTTCCCAATAATCGTTGAAGAGATAAGCCTGCACACAGATTGTTGCACCATAGGTAAATAATAAGCAGAAAAGATTCCTATGCAATGATTTTTTCATTCATACCTTCATATAATATTCTCTAGCTGAGGCAGGAATAACCTCTGATCCAAAGTCGTTTGCAGTTGGAAAGCGCCATCTAAATTAAAGTAATTTGTAGCACTTAACAATCAAGCTTTGCAACAAGATCAATTTATTCTCAGTGCATATTTCTGTATTTTTATAGAAAATATTAATAGATGAAGTAAACTACAGGAAAAAGCCGAACATTTTGCCAGATATTAATCAGTACCTTAGTAGATTAAGAAGTATCTCCTTCTTGAAGACGTAGACTCCCATGGAAGCAATGTATGGTTTCTTTTGAGCCTCATCTTTCGAAAGGCCCAAAACGGTTGTATCTACTTGCTAAATTACAAGGCAGTATGTATTAGCAGTGGTTCTAATTATTGAAACTTTTCGGGAGTGCTATTAGTATAATAAACATAAAGTGTACCATTGCTTTCAACTCTTCTCCTTTAGGCTTTTCACTAAATGAAAGGATCCTTCCTTTGTTGTCTATCTTCATCAGACCAAAATCTGAGGCACGGCTGTCATGGACAAATAGAGTTTAGAACAGTACTATATGATAAATATCAATAAGTTTTGATAGAAATTGTTGACTCAGCTATTCTTTTGGGTTTTAGTCGTAACAATGCTAAAGAAAAAAAGGTGCTAGTTTCTAATTCAGATTTAGCTTGCATACGTTGATTGACTTTAATGTCTCATTCGTTATATTAACATACTCACAAGAATGCTTCAAGCTAGTCTGATACAAGAAAGCGACGATGAGCCATTGTGATTTCAAGCTATAGATGGTGGTGATCATGCATATTAAAGCATATGGGACATTTTGTTGGTGGTATTTCGGAGGTGAGGTTAATGTCTAATATTCAAGGAACTCACTTTCTATCAAACTGTGAAGAAAATCCTGAACTTTACATGATAATATTTGGGACTGAATTACTCTCTATTTTTGATTTTTTTCTCTCTTTTATTGTGGAGTACATTTAAAGACATTTTAAAGTCTTTCCCAGTGAAATAAATGTAAATGTTGTTTACTCTAGGAACTTGTTTCAACCCATAAAAAACTTTGTTTAGTTTATGATTTATGAATCTTCTCTTCTTGGCTTTTCAATCCAAAGTCTTGAGGTTGCTCAACGTAGACCTCTTCTTTCAATTCACCATTCAAAAACCCTGACTTCACATCCAATTTGAAATTATTTTCACCCTTTTTGAGTTGTTGCAAGAGAAATTGAAGCTCCAACGTTTAAACACATCACAGGAGCAAAAGTCTCTTCAAAATCAATACTGGATTGTTGTGAACCGGCCTTGTTTTATTTTTTATAGAGTCATCTAGGTTATATTTTACTTTATTTACTCATTTGATACCAATAGTTTATTTTTTATTTGGCTTCTAAGACAGCTCTCATGTCTTATTCTTTTCAATTACATTAAATTCTTTTTTGCATGACCTTACTCCAATCTTTTTCTTTAATTGCCCTGTCAAAGTTTTATGTTTCCAAAATTTACATCTTGCATAAAATATCACTGAAAGTCTTAATTTTTTTTGGTGAGTTGAGGTTGGAGATTATGAACTTGAAGGAATGAATCATTTGGTGTATTTAGAGTTAATTCCTTATTTCTTAGGTGCTGAATTTTGCTGCAAAAATATTTGTTGAAACTGTTTTGTCCCCCATTCTTTCCTGCAAATCTCGAAATTTTTTCTCATCAAATATGACATTCCTATTAGTTATTGTTTTTCTCTTTTAAGTTGTAAATATATAGTCCTTTGATATAGAAGTGTAATGAATGAAGATGTAGCTCGCAATTGGTTCTTCAAGCTTTGTTCTCTTTCGGTTGAGAACTTGAGTATACAATTTTTTAAATTATTCGCTAAAGGCTTTCTTTAGTTATATGATTCAAACGGTGTCCTCTTCCAAACAACTTTCTTTCTCATCGTGTCATGTGAGTCAAGTGAAGTCGTCAATAAATATGATAAAATACTTATTTTTGAACATGAAAAAGGGTACCCATTGGACCATATATATTTGGGAACACCAATTTTAATACTTCTTTGCCTCTCCCTACTCCTTCCTTTGGGAATGTTGATGTTTGAGAAGCATATATCCTTCACATGCTTAATTTTTCTTCTCAATCATGGGTAGTCTAAACACCATGCTTTTTTAAGAAAGCATATGATACTATCATAAGAAAATTAAATTTAAGTTTAATTTTAGTTGATATAGGATCTTTAAAACCCTCTACATTTCGATTATGGAATTAGGTAGAATCTTATAATAGATGAAACGATAAGCCCAACAAACATAAAACCATTGTAATTTAAATGTTCACGTATATAGTGTTATAGACAATAATCATTTTCTTTTCTAACCATCAGGTCAAGTTTTCTCACATAACCAATGTTAGAAACATATGCTATTTGTCATTTTCACCACAACAAAAATTCTTCCTTTTGAATAAAAAGTTTTGTACTTTGGATTCTCAAATCAAAAAGAATAATCATGTTTCAAAAGTTGTCCAATGCTCAACATATTTTCGTCTAAATTTGGCACATAAACTATCATGGATTACCTTATCTCATTGCTCTGTTCTAGTTACATTTGCAATCCACTTCAACATACTCTTCATTGCCTAATTCAACGTTTTAGGTAAATGAAGATTACATGTTAATAAAAGTTTTTCTATTTTCGGGCATGATTACTACAATCATTATTCAAATATCATACTTTTTATGTTCTTGAGTTGTCTTTTGCAAACAAAGAATAAGTTTCCTCACCATTTTTTTCTTCAGCTAACGAATTGTGATATTGGTTTCCAAAATGGAAAATCTTTTGAACACACTCAAACCTTTTGCCATTATAATACTATTATAATAATGTGGTTTGCTTTATTCCAATAGTCATAGCACACCATTTGCTTGATCTCATTATTTCGTCTTTAACGTGGGTTTCTTCCTCTTTTTATACCTTTTCCAAATGTGTCACCTCTTAAAGACACTAATATTTGTTGATTCGTGTTTTTTAGATGAGACCATCAGTTTGGATTAAAATGTGCTTTCAAATGGCTTTTTAACATAATAATGTAACAATCTTCGCTCATAAAATTTAAGTGACTCCATCAATCTTAAAGAATTATGGTTGACAAGTACTTAGTTTCTTTTATCTTAAACTAATAAAATTCTTATTAACAATTCTTTTTATCATGGAGAGTATGACTTCGTTTGATTCTTTTATCAATCTTCCTGTTTTACCAGTTACTAACATGAAGAATCACTTTAATACTACTAACTTTCGATAAGAATTCATTGTCCACTAAACCCTTACGATAGCCTATTAATCAACACATTTGCACTAATTTCTATGTTGAAATAATTGGAAAGTTACAATGTGTGAGGCAAGCAACCTACCTGTCGTCCATTGGCAGACAAGAAAGAGTGATATCTGCACCACTCTCCCGATGATTCTGCATATGAAAATGAGTCGAAACATGTGAGAGACAATAATTTGATTGTATAAGCTGAATTGAAAGGGGGAATAATTATTTGATTTTATGGCACAGTGCCTTACTTTAACAAAGTCCATATAGTCCATCCGATAGAGGTGATCCCCAGAAAGAATCAAGACATCCTCAATGCCCTTGCTTCTTGGATCCTACAACATGCAAGTATATTCACACTGAACTCCCAACTACCATTTAGATTCTTCTAGGCCTTTGCCGTGACGGGGAAAAAAATAAAGCGCAACAATAGTCTTGAAGTTAAACCTTGTTATTGGAAATGAAAACTTCAATGTTCAGAGTAAATTGGCAAATAAATCAGTGTTTTTTGAAAATCATTGCACATACAAATTGCTCGAGAAAATGGTCGATTATCTCAATAGTTTCCACTCTTTCAGCATGGTTGTGGAAATGGAAACTCATCACTTGACTAATATCAAATCAGAAATCTAGCCATTTGCAATGTAACCCTTTCCCCTAAAAACAGCATTCATCTAAATGTTCCTTGATTGACTTGTACATCTCAACACCTTAAATTGTGAACCAGGGTGAATGTTCTACTACCCTGGAGTTGGGTAGCAGCAAAACCACATTTAACAAACAAAGTCTGAGAAATTTGAGTTATAAAATGATTTGGAACTTTGGCAATCTGAAATAGAAAAATCTATAGTTTGTCATAACAAGTAAGCACCGAGAACTCTTTTCCACATCACTGATCTATCTCCAATCTCCACTTCCCAACCCAAAAAAGTCAAATTACATAACGGAGATCATAAAAAAGGAGATTTTATATAGATGTTATAGTTGCATCAATCACTATAACTTAATACCTCAAAGAGCCAGTGGAACTGTCGCACAGCATCAGCAGTACCTTGAAACCACTTTTTACCTGCCTCCCCTGGGGTTTGGGTTGCTGCAAGAACCTGAAAGAGAACATGCAATCTTATAACTCAAGCATAACTACTTGATAGTCTATTTTCTTGAAGATCATTAAGAACTCAAGCATAATTGCTTAAAAGCCACGTATGCATAAGCTGACCTAAAATGCAAGCAAGTAGAAGATGGAACATGATGGGAGATACCTCTACGTAGCCATCTCCAAAGGTGACTCCATTACCAGAGTTGTAAGCACGTGCAATGTGCCTGTTGAGTGAGGCTGAGTTAAACTGAGTGAGAATGTACACCTTGTTGATACCACTGTTGATGCAGTTACTCATTGGCACATCAATCAGCCTGTAAGCACCTCCAATAGGAACCTACCATAGCAAACTCCTTAGGTGTAAATTTATATGTAACAGTAGCATTATGCTATGATATCCCATTAGTCGCATTTTCATTTTCTTATTATCCAAGTGTTAAAATGTAAGCGCCACTATGAGGTTAGTAGTTGATAGAATAACTATGAAAATGGCAGAATAAAAGGGAAATAAAACTTACAGCAGGTTTGGCTCGTCGCTTAGTGAGAGGGAAGAGACGGGTTCCAGCTCCTCCACCAAGTATAACTGCCAACACTGTCCTTGCGTTTCTTCTTTCCATTTCTAGATCTCTCAACTGCACTACCCCATATTCCAATTCATCTTCTTCAAAACTGAATAATGCTATGTCGCACACACTAACTCTCCCAGATATGCATAAACCACATGGCAGCACTAAAATTGAAGTCCTTTTGCAACCTTTAAATATGTATTTATGAATTCGTATGGACTCACATTAACACTTTGTTACAAAATTTATGTATAGTTTAAACATCAGTACACTTGAAAACTTGATGTATGGCAATCAAGTGTTATGAGAATTAAGTAACAAGTGAATTAGGTAACACATTCTAGTTGGTATCTAAATAGATTAAATTTAAAATGAAAGTCATTGGTTTTATTTCCACATAAATATATAAAAAAAGGGACAAAATGATGTCAAGATTCTAAATTTTATTGACATGTTTCAACTTCAGTGTTTCTGTGTTGCCTAGCCGTTTGTTTGTACAAAATGATGTCAAAGAGGAACTAATAAAACTCAAATACATACGTATAGATTAGTCAAAATCAGAAGTATCTGAACTATATAACTTGTGGTGGAAGAGAAGGAAACAAAAGGAGTAAAGTAAACCTTGGCTTCAGTGGATAGGTCAGCTGTGAGAGACATGCATATATGGTGTTGAGGCTTCACGTTCTTAGTGTAAGCAGTTCTGGCAGAACCAGTTTTGAACTGAACCTTACGTCCCATGAGTTCCCCATTGCAAAACTTGACAAGCTTCCAGTTCCTACGACACCCCATTCCATGCAACTGCACTGAGGAGACCGTTATGTGGCCGCCAGCAGAGGCTGCCATTTTTCCCAGGAGAAAATGGGAATTTACGTACTTTGGTAATCGAAGGTTGTCTTGTGTATGTATTTATGTCCTGCACAAGAAGCAGAGAGCAACCACCAATGTTTGGAGTGTGTAGTGTGTAGTGTGTAGTGTGTGTGCAGATTTTCTTACATGCATATCCGGGTATTTTGGAGGATTGGGCCACGTTATCCAAATTCAACAGCATCCACCAGTTTGGTTTGTGCTTGTTATTCTAATTACAAAATAAGTACACATGTCCAATGACACTTTAGTCCTTATGACCAATTGCCGAATATTCCATGGATTTAGATTAGCCCTGGAGTACCTGTTTGCTGAGGAATTATTCCTTGTGCTGATCTAGTTCCGTTCACAAGTTTCCAGCTTGAAATTTGGTTTTCAGTGGGAAAAAGTGGTTTCTATCACCCTCTTGTAGTATGTCTGTCGTTCATGCAAAATTAAGGAACATGTCTCTGACCATAGAAATTATTACCAAATCATTTGACTTTGTTTCCCTTTGATGGTTTTTAAAAAATGCAGACGTTGTTAAAGCATTTAGTGAATTGAATCCTTATAGAAGCGTCAACTGTTCATGCATATCATCTTCCGATTCAGTCTGCCACCATTCATTTCAAACAATGGCAGGAGTCTTGTTTCACCGAAAACAAATATTAACTTTTTAGAGAACTTGTCAAGATTGACTGCAAAATGAAGAATTCCCACAGAAAAATATGTGCTAGCATTTGTGTCGAAAGTAATAACTGCATAATTATTTTTGTAGAAGTTAATGTTATATATAATTATCTTAACTTCTCACTATTTTGTATACATATATTCTAAAAATATATCACAATTATTTTTGTGGTTTCCTTTATTTTTATTGTTCAAACAACACTTTACATGTTCTCGTGAGTTGTCACACGTGGTTTAAGGATGTAGCTAATTGTCATCATTTTCTTGAATACAAGTATAACGTTTCATTAATGTCTAAAAACTATGTGATTGGAGTACTAGAATACAAGTTTAATATTTAAAGGTACGGTTCATTAAATTTTTTTAATAAAAAATACAGTTATTTTATTGAATATTTATATATAACAGAAAATAGCTCGAGTTCATTGAAACAAAGAGGCGGAAGAAGAGGCACAGGTAGAGGAGGAGGAGTATGATGAGGAAGAAGAGAAAAGGGTTTTGAGGGGTGAAGAAATATGTAGAATAGAAAATTCAAAGAACACAAAGAAACTAGAGAGTAAAAAGAGAAAAAGCAAAAGAGGTTAGAATAATAAGGCCCAAATAGCTTTGGAAGTTCTAAAGCATGTAACCAACACATCTTGTATCTGAATTTTTCCTAGGTTTGGTGATTCCGTAGAATAATAAAGCTTATAATCAATTATGACAACTGGTAAATTTTGCTGAACTAACTTATTCAGCTAGTTTTTATCAAATAGGAATCATAGTAACACTATATGATGTATTAATTTCAAATTAGTGTTATCTAATGACGTTAGAAATTAAAAGATTGACGTTGTTTATGAGAACTAAAGAAGGGTTCTATTCGAACTGGAAAATTTGAAAAGTTTGTTCTGATAAATCTAGGAGTTTCAAATCACTTAAAATGAAGACTAAGAATAGTTTATATGTCCAGGGTTGAATAACCTCTTTTCCCTCACCACTTCCATTGCAGTAACCGTTAAACACTTCCACATTCTGTCACTTTAACCTCCAAAACAGCCCATAGATCTTATCAACAAATGCATACCTCTTTCTTATCTTCTCACCTACAAATTCACCTCTTTTTGTTTTACACACAGCCAACTTAAGCATCATGATGTCATTGGTGAAGTACTCAGCATTGCCTCTCACCAGCCCTGCTTCCTCAACTCACTTTCCAAGGCCTCAACTCTGCACATTACCTTCTATCCACAATGTTCAACACACCAACCAACCCGCTCTCTCTTCCCTCAAACCTCTTCACATTGCTTCCACTCAGAACTTTGCTTTGCCAGCAAAACTCAGAAGGAGGGTCACAGCGTGCCTGGCCTATGAGGCAGACAGGTCACGCCCACTAGAGCTTGACATTGAGCTTTCTGACGAAGAAGCAGGGATAGAAGCAACCCAGAGACTCAAAATTGGTTTGTATTTTGCCACCTGGTGGGCTTTGAATGTGGTCTTCAACATATACAACAAGAAGGTTCTGAATGCCTTTCCTTATCCCTGGCTTGTTTCCACTTTGTCCCTTGCTGCTGGCTCTCTCATCATGTTCATCTCTTGGGCCACAAGGGTTGCTGATGCTCCAAAACTTAATCTCGAGTTCTGGAAGGCCCTCTTTCCTGTAATCATTTTCAATTTTATTTTATTGTTTTTCACAACTTCTCGTTGCAAGATTTCAACTTTATGGTGTTTGGATAATCTTATGGAGAAAATTAACTTAAAAAGAATTGTGTAAATTAACTTTAGCTTCTTCCATAAGTGCTGGTAGAATTTATCTAAAGCAGCATTACGTGTTGCATGAAGAGATTAGGGGCAGAAGAAATTACAATTGTGAAACATTGTGGATTAGAAGTACTGATTGGTGAATTTGAAATTTTGAGTGTGCAGGTTGCTGTGGCACACACAATTGGGCATGTTGCAGCTACTGTGAGTATGTCCAAAGTTGCAGTTTCATTCACCCACATCATCAAGAGTGGAGAGCCTGCTTTCAGTGTTCTGGTATCAAGGTTCTTGCTAGGAGAAGCATTCCCTATGCCGGTTTACCTGTCACTGCTGCCAATTATAGGAGGTTGCGCCCTTGCTGCTGTCACGGAGCTGAATTTCAATATGATTGGTAAAACTATTTACCAAAAATTTCATTTTTTTAAATTCAGATGGTGACTTATAGTGACTATGTTCTCTTCTAATGGACAGAGTTGAAAAGATGTTAAATTTGCAATTAGTTCATGGATCTTTGTGAGTTGAATGCACTAAAACGACCTCATCACATGTTTCAGGATTTATGGGCGCTATGATATCCAATTTGGCCTTTGTGTTTCGGAATATATTCTCAAAGAAGGGCATGAAAGGGATGTGTGTTAGTGGAATGAATTACTATGCTTGTCTTTCCATATTATCTCTGTTGATTCTCACACCTTTTGCCATTGCTGTGGAGGGCCCAAAGCTGTGGGCTGCAGGCTGGCAAACAGCCTTGTCTCAGATTGGTCCCAATTTTGTCTGGTAGCTAAACTATTCTACAAATCTCAGATTTATCTCTTGAAATTGGTGTCACTGTAACTTTAGATTTTTGTACGTGTTTATATAGGTGGGTAGCTGCTCAGAGTGTGTTTTACCACTTGTACAATCAAGTATCTTACATGTCCCTTGATCAGATTTCTCCCTTAACATTTAGCATAGGGAACACAATGAAGAGAATTTCGGTTATTGTGTCTTCAATCCTTATCTTCCACACACCAATTCACCCTGTCAATGCTCTTGGTGCAGCCATTGCAATTCTTGGTACCTTCCTCTATTCACAGGTACACTGTGGTTTTTGTTTGTTTACATATAGTATAATAGCTGTCTGTTTGAGAATAAATAAAAGCAGTGATGAAGAATTTTCATATTATAAGTTCAGTTAAAGTTAAAGCATTGGTGATTCTAGCCTCACAGAATTTCGGCAACATTACATTTGTCCTTCATCTAAACAAAACTCTTGGTTTGTGTTCTTTGTTAAGAACTTTTTGTGGAAAATGAGACCTTCATTCATGACTGAGAATATACACAACTACCAATTGTTGCTACGTTGCATGTGGGTAGTTCCAATATTTTATGCTCTGACGTGTGATTTGGATATTATTCTTAATATTTTATGCTCTGACGTGTGATTTGGATATTATTCTTAATATTTTATGCTCTGACGTGTGATTTGGATAATGATCAATGACCAGATTACTATTGTTTATGTTTACTTACACTATGCTATTCCTTAATGAAATTGTCTACTTCTCAAGTTAGGAATATTAAATTGCACATTTGCGCTACAGCTAATAAGTTTTTGTTGACTATTTGAGCAGGCTAAACAGTGAGTGAGGTGTAGTTTAGAAGCTGTCAACAGCAAGTGATCACCATTGATGTTACTGAGTAAGTGTATGCATGATGGTTCAACAGGATTTCAAGCTACTTTCTTTGAGGTCCTAGTCATAGCATTTCTAATAATCATTTTGATCTGGTTTTCAGTTTTCAGAGTAGAATGGATGAGCTTTTCGTTTCACTCCTATAATCAGGGTTGTGTTTTTAAATAAATTGTATATAATATTTCTTCTGGTGCTTTTTAAGTGTCAGTGATACAAATTTTGTCCCTATTTAATTGTTATTTTTCAGTAGTTGAGACAATATTAATTATTCTTTTATGATCCATCACAATTTTATCTTAATTTTTAATTAATTTACGTCGTGCATTCATTATGATGTAAAATTAAGAGAGAATGAATATAAGTATTTGATTAAAATCGAGAAAATTTATTATTTTTTTTTTCTTAAATGACACTCAAAACTTAATGGAGAGCATAGGACATATAATAAAATTATATTTAATTTATAAATTTGTATACTAAAAATAAATTAAATTTTGAAAAATCACTGCATTAGTGGTTGTAATTTGTTTTTTATGTTTAAATGAAATTGGCAATTAAAATTAATTTTGTTAATGTTATCACATTAAAAAAGTGGTTAATATTGAAATTTGAGTATTTAAATTTAATAATTTTTAATTATAATTAAAATTTCACGAGTATTTAGTATTTCCTTAAGAATATTATAGCCAAAAATAAAATATAATATAATTTATTATCATATTCTTATTTTATCTTTAATTATATTTTCTAAAAAATGAAAATAAAAATACTCCACTCATACATTTAAACAATCCAATACATTACAAATCATTTGTGTTTTTATGTAATCTCTCACTAATTTTTTTATGCAATCATTTTTATTAATATCTTTTAAAATATAAAGACGTGAAGTCTCTTTGTTTTGTAATTCTTGTTATAGATAATAATGCAAGGTGAACTAGTATTTAAGTCCGTCAGCTTGTGTAACTTCTCATCTCTGGGTTAAAATATGAATTATGAATTAACATGTTTCTCTCATAACTAGTATTTTTTTTTACTTAATCTTTTATTGTCGAATAATATTATTTGTATTTTAAATATAAAATTATTTAAGTATTTTTAATAATTATTTAGTTAACATTATATATTTACAAATATAAATCCAAATTTTAATAACATAATCCATTTTAATATTTTTTATAGTATGTCTCTTTATGAACTTCTAAGCCTTAAAATCTTTTATTTTGATAGTTATACTTCCACTTTTACTGTTATAAGATACTATTTAGGATTAAAAAAGTTATAAATTCTTAAACTTACAAACCTATAAGAATGCAGGATGACTTAGGATTAAAAAAGTTATAAATTCTTAAACTTACAAACCTATAAGAATGCAGGATGACTCAAACCTATTAACCAACAAATTTAGGGTTTAAATTTTATATAAAATAGCCGCCCTCTCTATTTTTTACGAGCTAATCCAGTGCCAATCAAAACAAGGTAGGGTCCACCCCTATATACACATTTATATATATTATAACAAAATATAACACATGTGTTTTAAAAAGCATAAAGTTAGACCTACTAGTTATATATACAGAAGGATTGTGTTCTGTAACTCTTAGTTGGGGTACACGTATTTTGCGGTTATTTTTTTTTCATGGGACCAATTTTAAGAATTTGATGTGTTCATGTTTAATAATATATTATTATTTAAAAACAATAGGTTTCTTATTTGGAATAAAGAAAAGGTAGTAGTTGAATTACCACACCATTTCAATTCGTGACATAATCTCTTATCAAAATTCCTTTTCACCTTAAATATCTGAAAAATAAATAATTTCACACTAATTAAAAATTTATTTAATATAGTTTAATTTCACTAATCTCAATTAAGAATAACTTATCATTTAACATGTTTTTTTTTGTTTTGTTTATGTAGAAACCCAAATAAGTTTTGTTTGTTTTAATTAAGTTTTTCCTTTATTCAATAAAAATTGGATATTTCACAACATAAGAACTCAATGTAGTGTCTAATAATTTGATTTGTGTATCCAATCTTCAAACTTTATCAAAGACAACACGTTTTAACAATGGGTATACTTTAATTGATTAGGTTTAATAATTTAACTCTCTGGTCTTTTATAATAATATAAAGCACACCTCAAAAATATAATAATACAAAACCCCCACACTTCCATTAATTTCTTTTTTTCGATCTAATCCTAAATCTGCGGGATTACTTCATTAAAATAATAATGATAATAATAATAATATTATTACTATTATTATGGATGGTATTCAACCATCAATCTTTAGTTTAACTTATTTTAATGCTAACAAGAAAAATATTAACATCGATTCAATAAAAAAAACCTTGTAATAGAAATAGTTCACTTTATCATTTCTAGAAGCAATTAAAAACTGAAATTTTGCTGAAAGATATAAGGTTATAGTTCAAATGTCTCCTAAAATATTTGAACCTTTTGAATAAGAAAACTTTTTTATAATTAAAATGAGTAAAAATTATATTAACTACTACTTATTATGGAATTAAAAGTAAAATAAATTATATTATTTTCTTTCAATGTTACGATCCACTTACCCTTAAAAAATTTATACCGGTGACTAGTTGGTAGGTGGTACAGGTGAATTATTATGAAATAGTCCTTTGATAATCATATTTTCATAAACAAATAATAATCTTTGTTGTATTAAAAACAAAATATGATGAAAAGTTGTTGTAGAAGATAAGAAAGGTATGAAAATATGATGTGGCTTGTAAGATGTACTATCCTTGCTAGTTTGGCCAGTTGTCCATGTTTTTAATACACGTATATGGTCCACCGATCACAGATTTCAAGTGTTGTCATTATCGAGATTAGAGAACAAAGTTGGGATTGTAGGAAGACAATGCATGAGATTGGTTATGGAGATAATGTTGTTCCTCCTCATATGCTCTCTCACACCAATCGCACTCGCATTAGATCCATCTCCACCTTTTCTATTTGGCACTGCTTCATCTTCATACCAGGTATGTTTTCACCAACCACTGTTGCCATATTAATGACCCCGTTAACCAAATTTAGTATTTTTCACAGTATGAAGGAGCTTACTCTAGTGACGGCAAGGGGTTGAGCAACTGGGATGTCTTCTCTCACAGAACAGGTGATCAGACCAAGAGCCTCAAAAACCAGTTTTTCTATTCCAATTCTGATCTTCTTCAGGTTTTACACATTGTTCATGTTCTGCAGGTACTATATCTGATGGCAGCAATGGCGATGTTGCCGTTGATCAATACCATCGTTATCAGGAGGATATTGATCTAATGGAAGCTATGAAAGTCAACAGCTACCGGTTTTCAATATCATGGGCAAGAATTCTACCACGTACGATTCCTGCTTACAAAATCTGAGTGATATTATATTTAGCTTAGAATGTAGTGAATTGACAAGCAGAATTTGCAATGATTGTGAACAGAAGGTAGATTTGGAGAAGTTAACTTGGCGGGTATCAACTACTATAACAGACTAATAGATGCGTTGCTACTCAAAGGTTTCATTTCAATTTTCCTATGCGAGACACAATTTCAATTCCTTTGACCTTTCTATGTTCTCAACTACGCAACTCGCAGGTATCGAACCGTTTGTAACATTATATCACTTTGACCACCCTCAAGAACTTGAGGACAGATACGGAGCTTGGCTGAGTCCCCAATCACAGTAAGCAAAGCACCCACTTTGACTTGAAAAAAGTGGACAATGATACTAAACATGTTTTGATATTTGCAGGGAAGATTTTCAATTGTTTGCAGATATCTGTTTTAAATCGTTCGGTGACAGAGTGAAGTACTGGGTGACTTTCAATGAGCCAAATTATCTAATCCCACTTGCTTACCGCGAAGGTAAATTTCCACCGTGTCGCTGCTCTGGCAAATTTGGAGATTGCAGTGGGGGAGATTCAGAGAAAGAACCCTTTGTGGTTGCCCATAATATGATCCTATCACATGCAGCTGCAGTTGATATTTATCGAAACAAATATCAGGTAATTTCATTAGAACATCGAAACATTTCGAACTTTCTCTATTGTAGTATTATTAATTGTAGTATTATTGATGGCATATCCAGAATGAGCAAGGGGGGAAAATTGGAATAGTCTTACACTGTGACTCCTTTGAGCCATTAAGCAATTCCACAGCAGATAAGTTGGCAACCCAAAGGGCGCAATCATTCAGCTTTAATTGGTAAAATTTCCTTCTTGTCTACTGCAGAATATAGATGTTAAAGATACTTAGATAATGATATAGTAGGTTACAGTTAGGCATTTTTTATTTAGAATTTGACTCGTGAGTTTATAATGTTGAGTTATAATATTGTTCACAACTAATTCAACTATCTGCATGTGATTGGATTCTATAATAAGGAAATAAATATTCAACTATAATATTGCAGGATCTTGGATCCAATCTTATTCGTTAAATACCCAAAAGAGATGGAGATGATTCTAGGAAACATGTTACCTAAATTTTCGAGTAATGACAAAGTAAAATTGGGGAGGGGACTGGATTTTATTGGCATCAACTACTACGCAGGTTTTTATGTCCGAGACTGCATATCTTCTGTTTGTGGATATGGGAAAGGAGTCTCAAGAACAGAGGGCTTATATGAGCTAACTGTGCTAAAAAATGGTGTCCCAATTGGAGAGCTTGTAAGTACCTTCAATTTTGTTTATGATTCTCGTTGTAACTTGCTGATTCAGAAACTTTATGTAGACTCCATTTGAATGGCTCAATGTTTACCCGCAAGGCATGAAGAAAGTTCTTATGTATCTAAAAGACAGATATAATAACACTCCAATGTTCATCACAGAAAATGGTAAGCAAACCACGTTGACACTTTTATTCAAGTCCATGAGCATTTCTAACTAACTATCCAAACTTTTGTAGGATATGGTACTTTGTATGATCCAGATGTTACCAAGGAAGAATATCTTAATGATTATAAGAGAATAGAGTTCATCTCCGATCACTTGGATAATCTAATGGCAGCAATGAGGGAAGGAGCAGATGTGAGAGGTTACTTTGTTTGGTCCTTGCTCAACAACTTTGAGTGGAAATATGGGTTTTCTGTGAGATTTGGACTTCACCACGTTGATTACGCCACACTCAAGAGAACGCCAAAATTATCAGCAAGTTGGTACAAGCGTTTCATTCAAAACTATATAGCTCACAACATTGTGTCCAAAGAAGACGAAGAAAAGAGAAACAATCAATTTAATTTAAGACCAATACCAATCTCAGAACCTTGGTCCAGAGCCTATAATTGAACACCATAAAAAGGACACAGACAACAAAGTCCTTTACATCAAACTTTGTTGTAATCATTGTTCAAATTTCATCTATTAAATAATTTCTACTCTTACAATGTTTGATTTTTGTTCTTTAAAAAAACTGTTTATTTTTACTTTTAAGAACTAAAAATTAAAATAAAAAATATGCTTTCACCGTGGACAAAAAAACACCAACTTTCGCATTGTGTAAATAAATACACGTCTCCGTAGAAGACGAGCTAAATAAACTTTTACCACGAAATTACGTGTTGAATCATGAAAAAAGAAATAGAAGAATAGTTATTCTAACAGCTATTTCCATTTTTTTAAACTTATATTAAAAAATTATTATTTTAAATTTGGATTAAATAAGAGAAAATGATGTTTTTCATGTATAGTAGTCCCTAACAGTTCGCTTTCCACACTCTTATATAGCAGTGGTAGGGATGCAGAATACAACAAAAATTGTTGATGCAACTTTTGCCAGTCCCTTTGTAAGTGTTTAAGATCCACAATAGCACCAAAGATTGGCTAAGAATTTTTTTTAAAACTGAAGTTTACATTTTAGATTGTTGTAGAATGACAGGGTATCCCCAATCATATTACTAGAGTTTGTGAAATCCTATGAGACCACAGTTTGACAATTTTTTAATATTTATTTGTCCAGTATATGGGGGAAAGAAAGTTTTTGTTGTAATTAATGTATTTATAAATGGAAATCAGATAATCCCTCTAGAAGTTAAATAAAAAGTTGATAACATGGATAAGTGTTACCATTTTTTGCCATGAATATTAAAAATCATTTATCATCCTACAACTTAGATCTTATGCGGATGCCATATTTAGCAATCATCATTTCTTTCTCAAGTACACTCCTCTCAACCTCACTCTTCCTTGAGAGAATTATAAATTATAATTATAATAAGTTTGTTTTAAAATTATTAAATGGATGGTTTAACGCGTAGGTCACATGAACACGTGAACCTTATAATTATACTTATCTCATATTCATATATATAATAAACGCATAACTTTGTAACATTTTGATCAGTTCTTAACTTGTTTCCTTCTGTGAATTGGACAATCAGATGCAGTATCTCCTCTCTTTAAGATTCTGAATCGGTCCAAGATCACAGTACCTCAATTATATAGTCTTTATTCGTGAGAGAAAGGTGATGAAATCTCAATTTTATTTTATTTTTTGTAATCTTTTAAACTTGTGGGGTACCAAACCAAGGAGATGTTTATAAACGTTTCTGATAAAGACCCACTAAACAAAAACAAATATTTTTTTGTGCACGCGTTGCGCGGGTTCAAAACAATGTAAAAGAAGAGTAAGAAAGAGCAAGGGTTGTGTCGTGTGTTCGAAAATGGTAGCGAAAGGTGTGTTGGTGGTGATAGTGTTGGTTGGAGTTGCAGTTGGAGTTGTCTCAAATGAATTGGATCTGGATCTCTCTCCCTTGCCATCTGGTTTCCTCTTGGGCACTGCTTCTTCCTCTTACCAGGTATTCAGCATAACAAAATCTAATTTTGCTACCTTCAATATTATTATATCTTACATTATAATATTTGACAGTATGAAGGAGCTTACAAGAGTGATGGCAAAGGGATGAGCAACTGGGATAACTTCACTCACGGAACAGGTCTTCAACTTTTACCTCTATAAATCAATTTTACTTTTTTATTACGTTTCTTTCTCAACTTTAACCATGAGTATTTGCAGGTACATATGTAATAATCGGTGGGGGAAATGGGGATATTGCCAATGATCATTATCATCGCTACCTGGTATCACACCATCACCTCCCTTATTCTCCTTACCCCTTTCTTAATGAAGTCGTACTTCACATGGCTTCACTTTTCTTAATTTTTTTTACTTTTCAAATTTGTTTTTTGTTTTATTTTATACAAAAAATTATTCTGAAATATTTTATAATTTAATTAATGAATTAAACTTCAAATATTAGAATATCATCATATATTTTCTCCAAATATTCTCATATATATTTTTAATAATTAAAAATCCATATATAAGAAAAAAAATCTCAGAATAAAAAAAATGCATTTAAAAACATAAAAAAAAAAGTTCTAATTTTAATTTTAATTAATTAATAAAATTGTTTAAAAAATATCTCAAAATAAAAAAAAAATATGTTTATATAAAAAATTTAAAAATTATTAATATTTTTGAACATAAAAAGTATATTTTAAAAATAACAATTATATAATTTTAACTATTGACAAATTATTTTAAAAGAGTTATTTAAATTTAATTTATAGGTAAGCAAGATAAACAGTATAGATAATCAAATATACAAATAGAAGAGTGATAAATAAGAGAGAATACCGATCATTTCTTTTCAAGAGTTTCACAATAGTCTTTTACATTGAATTCAGCGGAGTTATGGAAACCTATTATAATTTTCATAATTTTAATTCAACGTGGATTGAAACACAGGAGGATATAGATCTAATGGAAGCTTTGGGAGTAAACAGCTACCGGCTATCCATATCATGGGCAAGAATTCTACCAAGTATGCTCATATGCATTGTTCAAAGTCAAATAAATTAATATTCCAACTAAGAATGTACCATAGATTCATGGTATGCATGATTTCAAACAGAGGGTAGATTTGGAGAAGCCAACCCTGCTGGTATTGCCTTCTACAACAGACTATTCGATGTTCTAATACTCAAAGGTAACAAAAATATTTATTTTTGTTAATGATAGGTACCTAGAGGAGTTTCCTCACAAGCCTCACCAGCAAGCAAAATATGCAATTAAGTAGTGTAAATTTGGCAATTGGTTGATGAGATTAGTGAGGAAAACTGCATGTAACCCAACATTAATCTTTTTTAGAGAAAAAGTTAATTGGAAATGAATCTTCTTTTCTCAACAGGGATCCAACCCTTTGTGACTCTTAGTCACTATGACAGTCCCCAAGAGCTGGAAGACAGATATGGGAGCTGGCTAAGTCCCCAATCACAGTAAGCAACTGGTTTTCTAGTTTACCTGAAGTTGGTTCAATACCACATTGATCATAGGAACTCTTAAATACCGTCATGTTTTCACGTTTTTTATGAACAGGGAAGATTTTGCTTTTTATGCGGACCTGTGTTTTAAGACCTTCGGTGACAGAGTCAAGTACTGGGTCACATTCAATGAGCCGAATTTCCAAGTGCCACTTGGTTACCGTTCAGGTTTATATCCTCCATGCCGTTGCTCTGGCCCATTAGCCCTTGCTCAATGCAGTGAAGGAGATTCAGAAAAGGAGCCCTTTGTAGCAGCTCATAACATTATCCTCGCACATGCAGCTGCAGTTCATATCTATAGAACCAAATACCAGGTATTATGTGACGCACTTCTCAGCATCATAACTTAAGTATTCTAAAAGACAAGATCAAATTTATGGTAACATCTCCAAAATTTTTGAAATCGATTTGTTTGATCAAAACATGAGATTACACATTTCAATTTTAAAATAAAATTGTACTTTTGTGGATGGAACATTAGACCGAGCAAAAAGGAAGCATTGGTATAGTCCTTCAACATGAATGTTATGAACCATTGAGCAATTCAACAGCTGACAAATTGGCTGCGGAAAGAGCAAGATCATTCACCTTCAATTGGTATTCTTCTCCCTCAACAGCCTTTTCTATCATTGCTCACTCAACTGCTCCAGAGTATAAACTTGCTTATAATTCATCAGGTTCTTGGACCCAATCATATTGGGAAAGTATCCAACAGAAATGGAGAATCTTGTTGGAAGCCTCTTACCCAAATTTTCCAGCAAAGAAAAAGAGAAACTCAAGAAAGGATTGGATTTCATTGGTGTCAATTACTACACGGCTTTCTATGTCCAAGATTGCATGTACTCAGCGTGTAAGAGAGGACAGGGGAACTCCAGAACAGAGGGTTTATACTTGAAAAGTGGAGTAAGGAATGGTGTCCCAATCGGTGAACCAGTACGTGTCCTCAAAGCTGTTACAAAGATCATGGTCACCTTTACTTCCATGCTTAACAATTCTGAAGCTTCTAATGTTTTGCAGACTCCATTTAGTTGGTTCAATATTTACCCAGATGGTATGGAAAAAGCAGTCACATACGTGAAAGATAGATACAACAATACTCCAATGTTCATAACTGAAAATGGTAAGCATATTGTTTTGTTTTACGCACATTCTGTTCATTGCTGATAATGCAAAAAATTGATAGGGTATGCCCAGGAAGATGATCCAAATTTCACTGCGGAAGAACATCTTAATGATTCTAAAAGAATAAAGTACATGGTGGATCACATAGAGGCAATGGTAGCGGCAATAAGGTAAGAAAAAATCCAGCAGTATATGTATAAAAACCAATAAAGGATTCCAATTTTGACTAAATTGTTATCTAGTATATTCATATAGCATCTTACTACAATTTGATTTGTCCCGAACCCTCTCTTGGTTGTAGGAAAGGAGCAGATGTGAGGGGATACCTTGCCTGGTCCTTGCTGGACAGCTTTGAGTGGATATATGGATATACAGTAAGATATGGATTCCATCATGTGGATTTTGCAACCCTCAAGAGAACTCCAAGATTGTCAGCAAGTTGGTACAAGCAACTCCTTGCTAAGTACAAGCAAACCTTTTCACTGGGCACGGCCATGACAAGCCAAGAAAAGCTCCTACAACACACTTGATATGCTCAGTGTTACTGTGAGACTAATATTAATATTATAATTTTATGTCTTTTGAGTTTGTACTTATGATCAAGAAACATCTATCTATCATATCATTATCATTGTGCTTACTGGATTATCGGTAGACAATTGTTTCTTCTTTCAATTTTGTCTAACATTTATGATTCGTGTAAATAAACATTTAGACATCAGTTAATTTATCTAGAATTTTAAATGCAATAACATTAGTTCAGATACATACAAAGGTGTCTGATGTAAGATGTTTTGGTCGCGCAATTAAGGTCTAGAGTGTTTATACCACTTTAATAAACTTACATTTAAACACAAAAATAATAACATCACCATAACGGAATCCACAACTACCTTCAGCAAATAAAAAAATAAAAACACATTGTCTCACACTGTGGTCCTCCAAAACACCTCACTAATCACTAATAATAAAAAAAAAAACTTATCATCTACAATTCACATTGGCTAGTCGAGCTAATATCATCCGCTCTGAACCCAACATTAGTAACACAAGTTGTAGCAAAACAAGTGTCTCTTGTGAGAGCCTTAAGATTTCAATTCGTTTATCAAACTTTCACATATGTCACTTCCTAAGTGACTTTTTCCATTATGTGTTGCCTCAGCTATTAAACACACTCTTGTTAGGTGTGTAAAAGAATGACATTTGTATTATGATGAAATCTAAAATACGATCGAATTCCAAATCAGATCCAACAGTACAGACATAATCAAGATGTTCAAGTTATTCAATAGCACTAGCAAAAATACATCTCAACCATGAGAAGTAAAAGTACCTTGTGTACATAACTAAAATAATTTAAAATAATAAATATAATTTAAATTCTATACTCTGATATGATAAAACTTAACATAAAAAATACGTCTTATCTGACGTAATATTAACTTGACTTTCGATAAAAAATAAATTCTAATAAAAAATCTCAATATATGTAAAAATTTACTCTAAATAACTATGTTAAAGAATATATATATATATATATATATATATATATATATATATATATATATATATATATATTAAATATAAAAAATTTATAAACATGAACTTGGAAAGTGACATCAGAGCGAAAAAAAAGCAGAGAAAGAGAAGAAGATCCACGAGTTTGACAATGATGACAAAGAAACCAAATTTGCAATCAAAGAAGAAGCGTGACACTAGCAGTGAGTGGCGCATAGATGACAAACAATCTGAAGAAAACGGGAGCAGCATCATTGAGCACAACGCGTCAGGGAGAAGAAAAGAAACTAAGAAAAATACATTGCAAATTACCCTATATGAACCAATTAAACAAGTTACAAAAGCTATTCTCTATGACTATTCATAGTTCAATAGTCATTATTTTTCACTTTTGATGATCATCTTTAATCCAATCTTTATTGTTTCGTTTTTTTTTCCCACAATGATTCATATACAATCATTATGGTAAAGTTGAATTTATTTACAAAAGGTCATTGTGTTTGTTTGACTACATGTACTGTAAAATTATCGCTGAAAGTAACTCATTCCTCTAATTTCTTATCAATTATTTTTTTTATCCTTTGTTTGTTTGTTTATTTATTAGTATTATACCCAAATCAAAATATTAAATTTTTCAAAAATATTATTTAAAATAATTAATTATACATCAACTATAGTAAATTAATAATAATTATAATAATAAATTTAATACTATTAATATTATTATTCTTTTAATAATAAAAATATTACTACTAATAATATTTATTATTTATTACAATAACAATAGTAGTCATTATAAATATTATTATAATAATATATTTCTATTACTATTATAATTATTATATTACTATTATACAATTTTTTTATAATTATAACTAATTGTAATAATATTTTTAATATTAATCTTATTATCGTAATTAATATTTTATTATAGTATTTTCTATAAATATTTAGTATGTACAATGAATATTTTATAATAATAAACTAATTATAGTAATTATTATAATAAAATTCATATTAACAATTATATTACTTTTATAAAGACAATAATATTATTATTATTAGTGTTCTTATAATAATAAAAATAATAATATTATTAGTATTATTATAATTATAAAAATAGTTTTTATCATATACAATTATTTCAAACATAATTTCATAGGTCCTACACTGTATGTCAAGTCCTCACACGATTAATCACAATGCCAATCTAATAGAAGGAATCAAATTAAATTATTAATGAAAATTTAGGACCACATTGAAAAAAATAAAAATTGAGAGATATTTTCAACTACTTATATTAAAACAAAAGTAATATTAAACCTTTATTTTATTAAATAAAATATTTTTTATTAATTAAGAGGTGAAGTTATCCAATTAAAAAAATGAAGAAAAAAATGTCAAATATGGTGTATTCTCTTTATATAATAATATAGGTGAAATGCTAAATGTATTTCTTAAATTAAAAATAAAATATTAAACTTTAAAGAATTAAAAATTTTATACAATGAAGGATCCAAACATAGAATAAGGTTATAATTTAAGTAATTAACACGTAAAAAAAAGAACAATTACCCAAATTCATTCAATTAAAAGTATGAATTAATTTATCAAGACTTATAAAACATTTATATAATTAAACACATTGTTTAAACTTTTTGAAATGAGTAAAAATATAGAAAAATCTCAAACACATTAGCCCAATGGACAAAACTGTTGGCTTATTCTTGGATGGAGCAAACCAAAATTTCCTATATATGTTAATGAAAGCAAACAGACTTGACCAGTTTTGAAGGAACTGGAAAGAGATTTAACCTCATTTTCTCAACCCTACTCAAACATTCTCATGTGTCCACAATTTTTCTAAACAAACAGTTATTATAATGTACTGTACTGATTTTTTTTAAAGTTTACTCTTAATCAATATTTCATGCATTAGCACTATTAGATAATAATAAAATAAATTAACGACTAATTAAAAATATAAAATACTATATTAAAATTACATAATGTTATTTGTAAAATTTAAAATTTTTAACTATTTTTTTAATACATGTTTCAAATTTTAAACGTTATATATATAACATAAAACTGAGAAAAAATAAATACTGTAAGTGATGGAAGGAGTAAATTTTGGATATATGACTATATTCACATTTAGGAGATTTGGAAGAGCAGTAAACTTTTAGGAAATTGCTCAACCAGAATGTCTTTCCTGTTTATATTATCTAATTTAATATTTCTTTGCTCCTGAATTTAAATTTTTAAATAAATATTTATATTTATATTTTAAAAAATAAATTGTCAACAATTAAAATAATATTATACTATATAACTATTTATTCTAAATCTAAATATAAATTATATGTTCAAAATACTTTTTATTTTGAATTCAAATTGAAATATACAAAAATATTAATATATAAATAGCAATCATATAAACTAATATTTTCTCATATGTTTCGCGTTTAAAAATACTTCTTATTTCTATCAAAAAGTTGGGCATGCAATTGCTAACCGACCATGAAAATGTTCACATTACATACAGTCTACGCTATTCACTATCCAATGCTGATGGCTACTGCTGCTTCCATCAACATGATTAAAATAAGAATACTTTAATTTAATTTTTTTCACAAAATTATTGTAATTTTAAATAAAATAACTGCCTTAAGCTCTAATATTTCAATATAATTGTTTGTATTCTTTTCTAAAAAAATCATGTAAATTATGTCAATGTTAATATATTTGCATTAGATAAAAGTAATGTGTTTATTGAGGGAGTACGATTATTATTTGAATGAGTAACAAATTAATTATGGTTAATCTTATGAAAAATATCTTGCATCATTTTGGGGCGGAAGATATCAATTAATAATTTTCTAACAAGTGTGCTTTAAAGTATAAAGAAAGTATGTATTTATTTTTATTTATAAGATTTTTTTAACTTTTTTATTTTTTAAGAAAGTTGTTTTAGTTATTGGCATTGAATTTGTCAGAAATTTGTACTGGTCTTTCAAAACTATCCTTCGTGTTTTTTAAATTAACCATCTATCTCATCTCAGTGAAAGGAAAATATGTTGAGGAAAATTTACCATTCTAATATATTTTTTTAATAAAATAACTAAAATGGACAACTAGTAAAAAAAAATATAAAATTAGATAAGTTGTGATTGGGAAGACAAACACAACTCTTAACTTTTTATTTTTTAACAAATACAAAAAATTATATTTAACATACATAATTTCATTTATTAAAATTGTGTTTAGTAAGTACACATTTTTTTTATTGAAGTTGGGTTTTTCAAATA
>Ga0209700_100565_pt1 | contig 71073 bp, 29 predicted proteins | sample SiratroredBW_FD_187528 | JGI IMG/M metagenome (GOLD analysis project Ga0209700, IMG submission 187528) | Root nodule microbial communities of legume samples collected from California, USA - Siratro red BW (SPAdes) (version 2) | ecosystem: Host-associated > Plants > Roots > Nodule | place: USA... | reverse complement strand
ATAACAATAGTAATTATATATATATATATATAATTACTATTGTTATTTTGATGGGTGAGAAGTTTGGTTTGGTAGATTCTTTGTCATAATAATTATAATAATAATAATATTATTATTATTATTTTGATGGGATGGACAAGTTTAGTTGGTAGATTTTTTGTCATTATTATAATATAATAATAATAATAATAAATAATAATAATAATAATTTTTTATGGAGTGTAGAAGTTTGGTTGATAGATTGTTTTGCCCGACTTAGATTTCACTCTTCATACTTTCTAACATGATAATATTTGTGGCATAAGTTTTATTTTTCTTGCATAAAACTTTTTCCTGTTTTCTACTTTTATGAAACTTGAAACCATTATTTTTTAACTTTTACAAGAGTAAATTTAGTTTTAATTTCTTAAAATATTTTTTATTTACTTTTCAAAGTTTCGATTAATAATTTTAGTCCATAATATATTTCAAGTTAAATAAATATTATGTATTTCATAAATTTTAAGAGTTTTTTTAAACAATATATCTCACTTGAAATTATTACTTAACCTCTTATTTAGTATACAAACAACCAACTGATATTATATTTATTATTGAGAAAAATATATTATGTGTCTTTATTTATTTTAAAAATAAAATTAATAATAATGATTACTTAATAAACAGTGAATACTTTATAATATATTTGTAGTCTGTTATATTCTTGAATAATTATTTTTATAATTTTAAATATAATTAAAAATAAAATAAAATAGAAAATGCATATGTTGTATTACAGAGTCTCGTAGATATTAAAAATAAAAAATGACGATTATTAAGTTTAAAAAGATAAAAATAAATATTTAAAAAAAAAATTTGACTGCGAAGAAAGTCGTAAAGCAGGTTGATGAAGTAGGGATTTGACGTGCTCACAGCTTGCAGTGCACTAAATGAAGGGCAGTGTCCTCTACAAATTAAGGCAGTATCAGAGTTTTGGGGTCTCCTACCCTACCCTATCCTACTCGTGTGCCTCGGAACACACCAACTCCACTTTATTCCCTGTCATAATCTTATTACCAATTATTTAGATAAAATTTTTAAAATTGACCGATTTATATAAATATTTATTTAGTTGAGATTTTATTTTAAATTCAACATTTCATTTTTTCTTTAGAGGTTGTAATTTTAATAATGATATTTTTGAATTAATCATTTTTGTATAAATTAATTATAAATATATAAATTATTTATTATGTTAATTAAAATTTTTTAGTATACACTTTTAATTGTAATAGGATCGTTTTAAAATTAATGTTTAGATATTTAATTGTTTTAAGGTGTAATTTTGAATACTTAATTAAGATTTAGGTTCCGTTTCTCTCAAATGACGAATTTGAAGGATGTGCGACAAAGATTTGTTAAGGAAATTTAATTTATTTTTATCAATTTGCGAAGACTAATTTATGAAAAAAAATTATTTTTAATCTTTTCTTTAATAAAGATTAGAAGAAAAAATCACCTAACCACTACATTACAAATTTAATCTTATTTTTATTTTTAAAAACAAATCAATTACACTAAAATTAATATATAATTAATATAAAAAATATTTTAAAAATATCTAAAGTTATAAATTTTATTTTAAAAATTTAATTAGTTTAGTCTAATAAATTGATTACATTTTATTATATATTAAATTTCAATTTGAATATAATTACATAATTTAATATTTTTATATATTTTTTAAAAAGTTATTAATTGTATAAAATAAATTATATTTTATTTTAATTATTTTTAATAATTAGGATATATTTGTAATTTTATAATTTTATATATTAAAAAATATTAAAATCTTTATTACATTTATTACATCACTCACAAATTTTCACAAATTTTTCATGCAAGTCTTATCATCTTTCCTTAATCCAAATAATCAAACTTTTTACATGTTTTCATCTCAAATTCACTCCTCAATCCAAACAAACCCTTAAGGTTAGATTTGTTATTTTTAGTGTCAAATCATTATAATTGAAATACAACTAGTTTAAAGTAAGGTTAAAATTAATTACGACTTACAATTAATTAAATTTTATCCAAATTAATAATTTAGGAATAAAATGGTTCTATTTTGATAAAAAAAAACTATTATTGTAATAATCTATAAATTTGTTTCTAAAGTAGAAGTGATAAAAGTAGAATGAGTAATTAAATATTTTATTAATAAGTTAAAGATAAGTATTTATAAAAGCTAATAGTTAAGTTTAATTTTTTTTCTTTTTTTTTTGTCTTTTTTCTAAGGTTCCATTTCCATACTTCATCAGTTTAATTATCGAAGTCCACCATTGAACTCGTCGTGGCAACAATCTAAGCAACATTGTCTAATCAGAAATTTCCGTTAGAACAAGTTTAATTTTATCCTTTTTCTTTTCTGAGTCATTTTTTAATTTGTTCCTTAAGTCTTTATATAGCTATTGCATGTGTCTTCAAAGACTTTAAAAGGAGTCTTTGTTGGTTAAACATCTTGGTAATGTAGTCTGATCATTAATCAGATGCTCTGTGGTGCAGGCTAGAGCTATGAAGCTCAGACACGATAATTAATAGCCGCTTCCCCGTGTCCGACACGTCAGACCCAGGTTCTTGGGCTGGTTTCGGCCCTTATTATCGGATGCGCGCCAAGGATAAGGCAGTGGAGTGGATAAAAGGAGAAGACACACACTAATGAAGAACGCATTTATGGAGGGACAACTGAAAAGAAAGAAAGAGAAGAAGCTGTAAAAGAAAGAAGAAGGGGTAACGTCTTCTATGGGCTAGTTTTTTTCAAGTTTTTTATTATTTATTTATAATTAAATAATATTATATTATAATATTAAAATAATGCTATAATATAATAAACGTTTTAAACTTTTTTATAATTATTATTAATATAATAATTTATATTAAATTATATTAATAATTATATTAAAAAATATATTATTAATTACATTAATATATATATATATATATATATATATATATATATATATATATATATTGTCGTGTTCCTGTGTCCTATAATTTTTAATTTAGTCGTATCCGCTTGTCCGTGTCGTATCTATGTCTGTACCCGAGCTTCATAGGGTTAAGGTGCATCTACACTATCACGTAAGGAAAGTTGACTTTCAACATTTTATCAATAAGCAATTTAGGTTAAGTCACTAATTTTCTTAGTAGGATTGAAATTGATTAATGAATTTCAGTGCAAAACCTCATTTGAATGTTCAAAACCTGAAATGCTATAAATTGTAAAGTTATGTTTGGTTGATGGTAAATATTAAAATATGAAAATCAGATTGGATTGGTATGGTAGGTTTATTGAGATTGATGGTTGCATGATTTTGATAATATTTATTTGACTAGTAAGGTAAACTAGCTTATTTTGAATTGAGTATGAGATTAGCTTTTCTTGATGGTAGTGGTAAAAATAAGATTTTCTAATCTTAGGTGTTTGTTTTCAGAAAATTTGAAAGTTGAATTTATATTGTGAAGTATTAAAGATGAAATTTTTGTGATTGAATGAAGATTTGAAAATGGTTAGGCAGTAAAAAAGAAGTTGTGTAGATTTAAAATAGTTATATTTAGAGTTAAAATTGTATTTGAATTTGAAATAAGGTAACTGAAAGTGATGTTGGATGGTGAGAGAATGGTGCATTAGTAACTTTCTTGTAAAACTATTTTCTGCATATTTCGCTCAAGCAAAAAGATTCTCGCTCAAAAGAATCTAGTGAAAATTTAGACCTATTCTCGGATTCATTCGCTCAAGCGATAAAAGATTTTTACTCAAGCGATGATATTCTCACTTAAGTGAAATTAGTATTGGAACTGGACTACTTTTGAGACCATTTTCGCTCAAGCAATGAGGATTCTCGTTCAAGCTAATTTGTTTTTTGTTTTGATTATTTGATTCTTTTGTAATGCAATTTATAGATTTGATAGAATAGATGGATTTCATGATTAAAATTTAATAATATTGATTATTATATAATTCTTGAAATATTTGAGATTGAGATTGAAAAGTGAATGAATGAATGAACATAGATATAAGCATATGATATGATATGTTTGAAGTGGTTATGGTCTAGGCATAGTATTTTAGGAAAGAGAATACCTGTGTTTAGATCTATTAGGATGTGCATTGTATAAAGATCCGATTAATAACGATTGACATCCTGACTCTACTAATAATAGGAATCAATCATTATTAGGTGGTGAGAATTGAAGGAGGTCTGAACTAGATGAGTACAACTTGAAACATAGATTATCAGAAGAGTCTCGGGGGGAGTAACATTATCATACAATATTGATGATTCATTGGTTTAGATGTGTGAATTTACAACTTGGAGTTATATGACAGGTGCATATCTCACTGTCTATTCAATGCACGAATCTTTCGAAAGTATAGTTGAGTATGTTTATATATGTCAGAGTTATACAATTGGAATTGTTGAGGAAATCGATTAGAATGGATAATTTGGTATGTTTATGTGTTGTTGAATTATGTGATTAACTTAGATTATTGTAGATTGCTTTTAAAATAAAAACTGTTAGCTTACTCTTTTTTGTTTGTATTTTGTGTGTTTGTTATCTATCTATAATGATTGTGTTGTCTTGGTAGTATAGTTCTTAGTTAAATTTACGCATGTTAATATGTAATTAAGTTTTAAATTTTAAACACTTTATTGTACATATATGTTTTGAAATATAATAGAGGAAAAAAACTTGGTTTCTGAAATTAGTTCTCATGAAGACATCTAAAATTGGTATAGATTAAAAAACAAAACAAACACCACACAACAAGAATGATAAGCTAGAGAGTTTTTTTTTTAAATAAATATATTTTCATAAATTAAATTTCTATTACAACCAAACTACAACAAATCAGACTTTCATAATTCATCTCATACATCACATTATCATTTAACACATCACACTCATGTGATACGGTTAATTTATATGATCTGGTCCAATCGGTTCTTTTTCGCACTGTAGTACAGTCATATTAACTTGTGAATCCATATGCTATAGTCTAATCGGTTATTTTTCACATTGTAGTGCAATCATATAAACCTGTTAATCCACATGATCTAGTCTAACCGATTTTTTTTCATACCATAGTGCAGTCATATAAACTTAATCCATATGATTTGGTCTAATCGGTTTTGTTTTTACATCGTAACACAGTCACGTGAACCTGTTAATCCATATGATCTGGTCCAATCGGTTCTTTTTCACATTGTGTCGCAGTCATATGAACCTTTTAACCCATACGGTTTGGTCTAACCGATTCTTTTTCGCATCGTAGCGTAGTCATATGAACGTGTTAATCCATATGTTTAATTGGTTCTTTTTTCACACCGTGGCACAGTCATATGAACCTTCTTCGACTCTCACTACCTAGTCATCTTCATCTATGATTTCAATGACTAGTAGAGTCAGGATACATCCCTATTGATCAAATTTACAAACAATGTACATCCTAAATAAATCTCAAAACGATATCTCATTTCTTAAAGATATTGTGTCTCTATCACCATTTCATACCATTCATAAAACATTAATACTGCATTATACAATACATAAACATTCATTTTAGTTAATTCAAATTCATCTAATTTATACTTAATAAAAAAAATAATTAAAATATATATATATATATATATATATATATATTAAATATTCAAACTAGCTTCCCTTGCCAATATCATCATTTTAGATAAATTTATGTTTCAAACTAAATTAAAAAACAAACAATTAGCTTCCCCTACATGAATACACAAAACAAGTAATTAAAATATCTATTAAAAATATTTAAACTAGCTTCTCTTACTTGTATAGAATAGAAGCACCCAAAGGAGTTCCAGAAACTTAAAATCACGACAACTTAACTCTGTTCAAGAATCTGATGGACACTCTTACTCTACTCTATACTAGGAATCTAGAGGTGACCTTCAATCTAATAAGGAAGGAAGATAAAATTTTAAAGAGGAAAGAGAAAAGGAGGAATAACCACTTATTAGAGGGAGAATTGATGATTTTTATAAAAATAAATTTGAATAGCTGATTTTTCTATTTATTTAAACTTTTATGTTAAAAATATTCAGGTATTATTTTATTTATTTCTAAAACTAAATTCTAAATTAATTTTTATTTTGAAACTATTTTTTAGAATATTAATAAAATGTTGAAGTGTTATTTTATTTATATTTAAAACTAAATTTTATATTAATTTTTATTTTGTAGCTCTAAAACTAAATTCTAAATTAATTTTTATTATATAATGATAACTATTTTTTAAGATATTATAGAATGATTAAAATAATCTAATCCTCATTAGTCATCGTCTACTTCGACCAAACATAATACTCAAGATAGTTTTTTTTGTCTAATAGAAGGAAAAGTTCAAAACGTCTTCATAAAAAAAAAAAAAAATACGAGTGTCCCTTCTCGTGGATAATAACCATAAGAAAACCCTCCTTAAAGTTTTTGCACAAATGTGAAGGAAGTCAATAAACATATTAACCTAGGACAATAGTAACGAAGAAATAATGGAGATATTGACCTCAACCTTAGTGACTAACAAAACAACCAAAAAGCCTACAAAAATATGCACTTTTTTAAATGCGATTGAGTTAATACGAAGTTCGAAACTCAGCACTCCATGAAAAATTCATGTAAGGAAAATCGGATGTGTATTTTGTCATTATTTAGATGGGGTTAAGAAGTTTAGTTTGTAGGTTGTTTTGCCTAATCCAGATTTCACTCTTAGATACTTTCTAGCAAGATAATATTTTTGGTAAAAGTTTTGATTCTTCTTCGATAAAACTTTTTCCTTATTTTCCATTTATATAAAACTTGAAACCATTAATATTTTTAGCTTTTATAAAACGAGTGAATTTAGTTTCAATTTCTCAAAATATTTTCTTTTTATTTTCACTTTTTCAAAGCTTCAAATTAATAAGTATAGTCCATAATTTATTTTAATTTAAATAAATATTATTTATTTTATAAATTTAATAGTTTCTCAAAACAGTATATCTCACTTTAAATTAGTACTTAACCTCTTATTTAGTACACAAACAATTAACTAATATTATATTTATTATTAAAAAAAATCTTATGTGTATCTATTTATTTAAAAAAATAAAATTAATAATAATGATTACCTAAAAAGTAGTGAATAGTTGTAGTATGTTAATTCATGAAATGTATTTGAATAATTATTTTTATAATTTTAAAATATACTTAAAAATAAAATAAACATAGAAAATCTATATATCGTATTACAGATTATCGTAGATATTAAAAATAAAAAAGCGATTATTAATTTAAAAAAAATAAAAATAAATAGTTTTTACCAAAGAAAAGAGAAATTTCCATGGTTAAAAAGGAGGTATAGAAGCAAATTCTGAAGTAGGTACTTGACATGCTCACAACTCACAGCACTAATTGAAGGGCAGTGTCCTCTAGAAATTAAGGCAGTCCCAGGGTCTTTGTGATCCCCTACCCTATTACCAGTGTTCAACAAACAATTCCATTTTTTCACTGCTACAATCTAAACCCGACGTTCTAAAATCTGGGGACGAATCTTGTGCTCTGACCACCAATTTCAAAAAATCTACCTAATTTACTCTCATGCGTTCAAATTCACTGGACTCCCCCTCGGTATTGCGATGACAGACATTTTTACCGTAGACCTTTTCCGTTGCCACGTTTACGAAGAAAAATGGAGAATCATGTCAATCTGCAACCATGGGCCACCCAACGTCAGAGAAATTCAAAACGTTTTGCAACTGTGAAATCGTTTCATGATCTACTCTTTCAGATCAAATCATTAGTTTCACTTATTATATGTTTTCGACTTTGAAATTTTATTACAATTTTGATTTTAAAACACATTTTAAGAAAATGAAGGAATTAGATATGATCCTTTTAGGCTTTGGTTGTTTAACACGATGAGAGAGTTGCCGAGTAAGGAAAGTGGAAGAAAGTGCGAAAAATTAGAAACGAAAAACGAAAATATACATGTGTTAAACTTTAATAAAATATAATAAATTTAATTTTAATATATATTTTAGTTTTAATTTTATTTTATTTATTAAAAAATTTATTTTATCAATTATATTTATTACATTATTCGTAAATTTTTATAATTTCAAACACGTATTTTTTCACACACTTTTACATTAAATTCACTTTTTTCCACTTTTTCAGATTTATTCGTTCAACCTAACAAAATATTAGTCATAATCTCAATTTTTTTAGAAACATATTTAAGAGATTATTCATTTTAAAATTCTCAAGAATTAAGAAAAGAAATTTCTACAAATTATATCAATATTCTAATTTTAAATATGTTAAAATAGTATCATAAGAATGAATCATTATATTTAAAATATTATCAACTTTAAAATTCATAATTTTATCTTTAAAAGATTATGTAAAAAATTAAAGAATAAAAATATATTTAAACAGACTTGAACTTCAAAATAATGTAATGTGAGACTATATTAAGAGAATCAAATTCTAAACTTTCTAAATTCTTCGCAGTACATTTCTATTTGAGTCTGACTAGTCCATATACCTGTGACTATTCGACAATTATTTTTTGATTACTTTACTATTAAAATTAGAATCTAATCATCTTTATCAAATAAGATATGATAATTAATTGATAAACTTAGATGAAGATGTTCTCTCTGTTAGTACATATAAATACTTAATATGATAAATATAAATAGGTAAATAGCTAGAATAAGGATAAGAAGTGGTGAAGTTTATTTTTTACTATTATTATATTCTATATTCACTGGTATCCATAACTAATTTACATAAAAATATAATATACTCCTAGCCTAAACATCTAAAGTTAAAGACTAAATATTCAAAACCAAAAGTCAACAGTAAAAGGATATAGAACTATCCAGTTCTGCATTAACAGTAATTAAACCAGAACCTGTCATGCATAGACTAAAAAATCTAAAAACTAAAAACTAAATAAAAAAACCAAAAGCTAAAAACAAAAAGACACTGCAATAGCAGTGAAAACCAGAACCTACAACCTGCCATGCATAGTAGAACAATATTAACACATTGGTTTTATAATATGAACAAGATAACCATATAATCACAAAAAGCATATAATCATGCACTCGATCATATTCAACTCGGATTCCAACGCATCGGATGGTTCAGTATTGTTTAGTCGCTATCTACCAATAGATATGTGAATTTGTTTTATATCCATTAATATTTTTTAATTTGAAATAAAATTCTTTAAAAATAATTTTCTAAAATATCAATTATTCAAATAAAATTACACAATAAAATATCAATGAAAATAATTTTTTTTTAAAAAATAACTTTAATTTGGTAATTTAACTTAAAAATATAAAAAATAAAATCAAACTTTAAATACTTATTTAATGACTAGTATCTATTACTAATAAATTTATTTTAATTATTTGATTTTGTAGAAATAATTGGAATAAGAATTGCAAAGAGTACATATCAAAGAACTAGAACCATCCTACATACTGGTTTCACAATTAATTCATAAATTAAAATATTTCTGTGCACTGTTCTGCGAGTATCCACTATATAGATATTATATAGATATGCGTGAATATGATTTTCTTTGGCACCACTCTGTGACTAAAGCAAGACGCAGAACCCTGACTTGAAACAGTTTAGCATCAGAGTCTAGGTAAATACATTAATGGCCTTGGTAGATGGTGAAGGGTGTGCATGGGAAGAAAATAGGGTGGTGAAATCACCATTATTACGGCAGGGATGCAGAAAGTTTTACGGTGGACCACAAATAATGCAGAAATGAGCAGCAGTAATACAATGCACAGAACAGCAGGGTCTGACACTAACATTGACCTTTTAATGCCAAACCAACACCAATAAAAACAACATGTGTAGCAGAAACCACATGCCAAGAATACAGATACATTTATTGCACTATTTTGGTTTTTTTTTTTCTTTTAATTTTGCAGTTGTCATTCATTAATGGTAGTATCTCTGCTTCAAGATAGGGAAGGGATGTAAGCTGAAGTTGTTCCTTTGCTTTTACGTTCTGTAAGGAAAGGAAAGGAAAGTTCACAAGAGAAGAAATATACGGAAAATGCGATTTTTAATTAATAAAGTTGTGAATATTGAAAAGAGAAAGTATGAGATTTCTTTCTCCGCATGTGGATTTGCGAAGAAATATTGTAAAATTTATAATAAAATAATAATAAATTTAATAAAAGGATAAAATAATAAACATATAATAAAAGTTAAAAATTATTCATAATAATTTTATAAAATAATAATAAAATAAGATAATTATTAATAATTTTAATATTAAAATATAAAAATGATAAAAGAATATAAATAAAAGCTATAAAAATAATTCTTTTTATAAATAATTATTATAATATATATAAATCTATTATATAATATAATAATACATAATATTTAAAAAATTATTAAATATCATATAAATTTTTATAACAAAGTTATTATATAACATTATTAATAAAATAATTAATAATAAAGTAAATATACTTATAATTTAATAAAATTAAATATAAATATTTAAATTAAAATAAACTATATTATAAAATAATAATAATATTTAAATTTAATATTGAAATTATTTTAAAAAAATTATTTTTATATTTTAAAAAATTAATTAGTCTTAATAAATAAATTAATATATTTTTATAATAAATTAAGTTTTATTTTAAAAATAATTATGTAATTTATTAATTATACCCAAAAAATTAATTATATTTAATCTTAAATTAATTTTAATTATAATTTTATTTATTAAAAATTATTTTATCAACTATACCTAGCACACCATTCACAAATTTTTATAATTTTTTTTTCTTTTTTCACTATTCATCCCTTCTTCCAAACAACCTAATTTTCTACACACTTTACTCTCAAATCTATTCAAATCTACTATCTCAACCAAATAAAGCATTAATATTGTGTTTGGTTAAACCAATTTTGAGTAGTTTCACTGTATGCAATGATGTATATTCATGAGTCAAATACATTTGGTTAAACTAATTTGTAACGATCGATTTGGAAGATGAGATCCTCGATCATATGAAGAAATTTACAAGGATATAATTTCACAAATATATTAATTAAAAAATTTTTATAACATTTATCAAATCATTTCCGAACTTTCACAAAAATTTCTCTTCAAATTCCTTTAAATCTTACCATCTATCTATTATTCAAACAATATTATCATTTATACATAATTTATTCAAATTCCTTCCAATCTATTTCTTTATCCAAACAAAACCTAAAAAATATGTGGTAATTTAAGTTTAAAGAAAAGAATAAGAAAGAAACAGATATTTTTATCAACTAACATTTGTATACGAAGATTTTGCTTTCAATATATATATATATATATATACTTTTATTTACCCAAATAAGTATCGACCAATTTATTTATTTATTTACTAAAACACTTTAGGTGAGAAATCGATTTGCCTTTAAGTGCAAACTCATTTCTGTCTTTCCTCAAGCTGTTTCTTCAACAATTTGAGAATGAGAAATTGGTAGGATTTCTTAATTGTTCTTTTAAAATTTATAAAATTTTTAAAATAGTTTATTTTGAATTAAAATAGATACATTTTAATATTTTATATCAATTTAAGTATTTAATTTTGTTCAATAAATAAAAATATTTTAATATTCTTAATTATTTACTTTTCTATAAGAATATTATTTTATTTAATTTTTGAAACAATGGTTATTTATTTTTTAAATGATTTTAATTTTAATTTAAATTTTAAGTATATATTTTGTATTTTTAATTAATTTAAGTATTTAGATTTTTCAATAAATATATATATTCTAATTTTTTTAGTGAATTTAATTATTAATTTTTATTTAAGTAATATAGATATTTTAGTAGTTTTAATACTATACTTATTGAATAGAAATTGAATAATGAAATTAATTATAAATATAAAACATTTTCTTTTATTAAAGAAAATTAAATAATTAAATTAACATAAATATTAAAATGTGTATATTATTAAATTTTAATTAATTAAAAAAATTTTAAAAAAATTAAAATGATTTAAAAATAAATAAAAAAGGATTTTAAAATATATAGTGGAAAATCTCTGCGATTCCTTGTTCTTTATTTATGAAAAGAAAATCAATTTCACAGAGGAGAGCATTATTCACCCATAAAACAAGATTTTTTTTGCTAAATAAATCGAAACGTAGATTATTTAAGTAAATAAAAATATATATTTTGAAAAGCAAAAGTGTGTATACAAAGTTGACGTAATTAATAATTCATTGGTTCGTTATGTATCTTTTTTCCTTACAGGGACATTCCGTATGCCGATTATGAATTACTCTTGTCCGTGATTCTTGTCCTATTTTTCTTGTCTCTATATATATATATATATATATATATATATATATATATATATATATATATTTTTTTTTTTTTTATTTATTTATTTATTTGCTTTAATGAAAAAAAAATTCTGTCGTCAGTAATAAACAATAAAACAAAATTTTACTGTAACTAGAACAAAACAGAAACACATTCACTAAAGTACTATACTTTTTTCTGAAAAAATACAAATAATTATATGTGAACAACTTTAATCACTTCAATCATCAATATATATTATTATAATATAATTATTAAATAATTGTTTTAATTGTTAAATACTATTTTTTTTCCAAGAATCCATTTATATTTAATTATTAAAATGTAGTTATCGAAGGGTTTTCTTATTTTTAAAAATAATATTTTTCAGAAAGTAAACTATGTTAAATAAACTTTGATTTGTTACAAGCAACACCAAGAGATTTCTCCCTATCAGAAAATTGATGCCGTGTTTCTAACATAATAGAAATTATAAAAAAAAAAAAAAACGTATTTTATTGAAGCAATTTCTAACTTTGTAGCGTTTAAAACTTTTAAGTATATATATTATATTAAGTTTAAAAGAGAAATATTTCACTTTCGTACAATAAATCTCTGTTTCACTTTTACGATATCATACCTTAGATTGAATAGGTTTTGTAGTTTCAATATTTAATCGATTTTTTCAATATAGTTATAAAAGTTATCAATTTACTTCATATTTTATTTTAAATGAGTCAATGTAATTATTTTTTTAATATTTTTGCATTAATTCAAAGAGTCGATGTATGGCTTCTTTATTTTTATTTTGTATTTTTTTGCATACTTTTTTAAATTTACAAATAAATATATTTTTATTTTGAAATGTTTTCAATAATTTGACGAATAAATTTTTAAATTTAGTATTGTAAACATATTTTTTTCTTGATATATTTTTTCAATAATTATGTTTAATTATGTTAATTTTACTAGATATTTCATTCATAACTTCACCAACAATAATACCATAATTATGTTAATTATAAAAAAAATCATTATTAATAGCAAGTATACCATCTTTTAGACATATTTGTAGATTTGTCTAAATTATATATCTTTGTTTTTATTTTATGATAATTACATCTCTTTTATATCAACGTTTTCAACGTACCATTAAAAATAACTGTCATTTCTTCGATATCACTATTTTAAACAAAATCATATCACAAAATGAAAGTATACTCATTCAACTAACATTTACAAAACAAAAAATTAAACATAAAAAAGTTGGAAATTTAACAAAACAAATCCACATAACTCTAACCTTTTAGTTGAAAAAACTTATTATTTTCCAGCATGCTTAATACTTATAGCTATCTTCAATAGTAAACAAATCTCTATAATGACAAAAAAATATAACACCGTAACTCCTACTTCTATAAGTATGAGAACGTAACTCCTACTTCTATAAGTATGAGAAGAAATACCTTGATTCTGTAATCCCAATTATTATTTCTTATAGGATATTAATTATAACTACATGATAATCTTAAATACCATCAGAAAGCTATTTTTTTTAATTTTTACCAAATTAAATAAAAATAGATAAATTATGTGATAGAAATACGATTTTAATTGAAAAAATCATGTCTTTAGTGAAAAAAATAAAATAAAATTAAAGTTATACTAATATGGTACATCTTTAATAATTTATTTTATTAAAATTATATCACGTTGAAACTTTTATTTTTTTTATTAAAATTATATCACGTGTACTATTCTGATTTTATTTTATTGTTATTTCGTGGTGGCCTAAAATTGTTTTATAATAACATGAATTTTTCATTTGATGTGATATTTTCATAATATAACTTATTCATTTTCATAAAAAAAAAGTAATTTATACTCATTTGGTAAAAAAAAAAATTCACTAATTTGATGCTTTGGCCTACATCGTCACCTTCTTAATAATATAATATTTTATTAATAAAAAGAATCTTAAAGCAGATGTGATAGAAGAAGCGAGCTGTCAAACAGTATTTTTCTTTCTGTACCACAGTAGAGGTCTTTATGCCAACAAAACATTACCTTACAGTAGTTATTGTCACTGCATTCATTCAATTACTTCTATGTTGTTCTTGTTAAGGTGGCTAAACATCATTGATATAATTAATTTTATCTCTATCAGTAATGTAATAATCCATTTTCCCCTACACTTTTGGTCTCTGTGTGGTGTAGGCAGATGCTTTTAAGATAGAATCTCTATCATGGTTTCAATTTTGTAAAATTCGTTCTTAACATATACAACTTCTCTTTTATTTTCTTTCTTTTATATTTTCAAATTTTATGTTTTTCATTTTTTATTTTTAAAGAAGTCTTTCTTTAAATGCGAGATTTTTTTAATTTTTTTTATAAACATGTATGACTTCTTTATTTTTATTTATTTTTATACTTTGTTTAAACTTATAAATAAATTTATTTTTATTTTGAAATGGTTTTTAATAATTTGATTAACGAATTTTTAAATTTCGTATGTAAACTTATTTTTTCATCTTGAGATATTTTTTTAATAATTTAGTTAATAAATTAAAATTAGAAACTTTTAAATTTAATATTTTTCAAAGTTTATTACTACTTTTTGAATATTTAATTATAAGGTTTATTACTATTTTGTAATTTTTTTTTATAGAAGTCGTACTTAAATATTTTCTTCTCTTTTTTATGTTTTTCTAAATTTTTAAACAAAAATATTTTTTATTTTAAAATGTTTATATAGACATATTCTATTTATTTTTAGATATCTTTTAATAATTTGATTAATAAATTGAAAAAAAAACTTTTATTTAGTTTTTCTTTAATTTTAAAGTTTATTACACTTTTTAATTTTTGAATAAACATCTTTTTTTTTTATTTTGCAATCTTTTAGATAATTTTATTGTTAAAATGATATATGTGTTTTTTATTTATTAAAAAGTATATGAATATTTTAAAAAGTATGATAATATTTTAATATTTAAATTTAATGTATTGGTTAAATTATAAATATTTATCTAAAATTAACAGAAAAACAAATTTTAAAAGTGAAAAATTAAAAAAAGTGAAGTGTAAGTACTACTTCATTATATATAAAAAGAGAAAAATGTTATATTTAAAGTATAACTTTTATAAAACAATAATTAAATATTTAGATTGCGTTTCCAAAGCATTCCATAGAAGTCGTCCACTGAGTATCTAAGTGTATAATATTTTTAAAATTTACGTATTCCAATAAATTTAAATAAAAATTCAACTTGCACGGTAAGAAAAACTTCAATTCAAAACCAACTTTTTCTTTTTTTAAACACAACACATGACATTATATAAAGAGACCAAAGCACAGAATATGCAGACAGGAGAGTTTGAGAAATAGATGCATGAAATAGTGCTGTCAAACTATATCACTCCAAAAGGATCAACCAATGTGAGTTTTCCTGCTGTTTTTGATTCAGCTCGGTGGTAAGCTCAAAAATTTTGATCTAAAGTTTTCATTTGCAAAAATCTGCATTATCTGAGTTTCATTTTGCATCTAACGAGGATCCCTCAAATAATGCTTTCATTTCTAGCTAGACATGATCAGTCTACCAGAATTCAGAACAATGATGTCATTAAACATGTTCTACCCAGTAGTCTTGTCATCTGCTTTTAAGTTTAATATCTTAAGACACCTAAATGAAAGAGAAAAGAAAAGAAATCAGCGGTTAAAGTGCAGAAAATGACAGTTTCTACAGTTTATTTTACACTGTCAGGTGCTAGTTCAATCAAGGTTTGCCCTACCATATGCCAACAATCAAGAATCTTTGGTCACGGTAATTTAAGACCACTTAATCTGCCTTTTATAATTGATGCTTCAAGTATGGTACAACAAGTTAAGGGATGAAGAAGATATGGAAGATGGCGCTCCTGAATGTCTGTCAAAGAGGTTTATCCAACTTTTTGTGTACCATCTATTCTATTTTCTCAAATTTATTTGTCTACTTAGCTTTCAGAGATTTTCATTTATAGCTTTCAGAGATTTTCATTTATGTAACACATCATGTATGTAGTAGGTCTTCAAAGATGCTGAAAGGGTTGCTGAAGATGTGCCTCAATTCAACTATGCTCTTCTTGGAAAGCAGTGAGTTTTCTTTTAGCATTGAGATTTTTATATTGTTATAGTATATATGAAACTAGGTTATTTCATGTAATTTTTTTCAACTGTCACTTGTGCACCTTTTAGAAATGACTTTTATTTTTTAACTTCTACTTATATATTTTTATAAGAAAAAATAAAGACTTGACAAGTGATTTGAGAAAAAAAAATCATAAGAAACTGCTAACAATCTACTCTGCTTTCCCATACTCTGTGTAATCATAGCAGCTCCACTTGTCCAAGAAAAACACAATGAGATCAGTAATTGTAACACTAACAAGAAAAGGTTTATAGGAATGGAAATACATTCAATTATCTGTAAACTATAAGTCAATACCTTTCAAACCTATGGTGGTGACTAGTCCAACATGAACCACATGATACAATGAGAGAGTGCTTCATTACAAGTTGAAGCATGAAATTCATATAGCAAGTTAAATTTAACTCTTTGATTCTTCCGTTTCGTTAGTTTTGCTATCTACTAAACACAATAACACAATATGTTATAAATGTTTTCATGCTAATCACATATATTGACCTCCAATCCTGATATTCACATTGATGTCTTCAGATATAAAACTTATTATCTCAACTGATGTAGAACACTTCACCAACATCCAACGTTTATTCAATAAGGGTGATGATGATAATATCATATAAAATAGTAGTCAAACTCAAATAAATAAATGACTATATGTTAAACTTACAGGATGGTGACATTGTAGTGAATGTGAATCTAATGTCACTTTTATCACTATTTTCCAAGTTTAACACATAACATACTGAACGTTGGATGTGGATGAATTGCTACATTGATGGGGTCATTAAGCTTTATATCTAAGCTCAATATGAAGATATCGGTGATTGAAGGTTATAACATGTAACTAGCACAAGAACGAAAGCATGTTATACAAAATGTTGTTGTGTTTGGTTGACAGTGAATCTAATGATACGGAGAAATGAAAGAGTTTCAACTTACAACATGAATATGTCTCTGGTTGAATCATGGGTTCATATTATATAGTTATTGGATTGATCATCATTATATTCTTCAAAAGTATTAACTTTTGGTGTATGGGTAATGAAAGATATCATGCATGTATTGGATCACTTCTATATATTATTATTGTTGTTATTGTTAAGGTGGCTGGCTAAATATGAATGACATAATCATTTCTATTTTCAGTGTTTGTACTGTACTAATCTATTTTTCCTATGGCTTGGTTTGTGTCTGGCGCAGGCAGATATTTTAAAATAGAATGAATCTCCATATACAATTTTTTAAACTTCGTAGTCAATATACAACTTTTATGTTACTTTTATTTTTATTTTTTTTTCAAATTTTTGTATTGTTTTATTTTTAAAGAAGTCTTACATTAAATGCGTCAATTTTTTTTACTTTTTATTTTATAAAAATTATACTTAGTAGGACTTATTTTTCTATTTTTTCTATTTTTAATATTTTTTAAAATTTATAAATAAATATATTTTTATTTTTGAAATGATTTTAATAATTTGATTAAGATTTTTTAAATTTTATATGTAAACATATTTTTTTTTATCTTGAGATATTTTTAATAATTTAATTAATAAATTATAATTAGAAACTTCTTTATTTTAATTTTTTTTTAAAGTTTATTACTATTTTTGAATTTTGAATTTATAAATTTTATTACTTTTTATTAATATTTTTTATGTAAGTCGTACTTAAATGATTTTTCTCCATTTTTATGTTTCTCTAAATTTTTAAATAAATATATATTTTTTATTTTGAAATATTTTTTTAATAAGTTGATTAACAAAATTTTAAAATGTCTATATAGACATATTTTTTATTTTAGATATGTTTTAATAATTTGATTAATAATTTAAAGTAATTTTTTTTAATTTTAAAGTTTATTACATTTTTTAAATTTCATATAAACATTTTTTCATGTTGCAGTTTTTAAAATAATTTGATTGTTAAAATTATATATTTGTTTTTTATTTATTAAGAATATATGAATATTTTAAAGAATATGATCATATTTTATTATTTCAATTTAATTTGTTGATTAAATTATAAAATATTTTTATACAATTAAAAAATTAAGTGAAAAATTTAAAAAAGTTTTAAGTATAAGTACTACATCATTATATATAAAAAAGAAAAAAAATTTATATTTAAAGTATAACTTTTATAGAACAACAATATTAAATGTATAAAATGTGTTTCCAAAAGCATTCCGTTGAAATATGAACTATTTATCCTACTGTAATATTTTTTTTAAAACTTATCTAATAGGGCTAAATTTAAATAAAAATTATACTTGTAAGGTATTCATTTCAAAACCAATGTTCACAACAAATGATATTATCATGAAGAGATAAGCACATATTATGCAGAGAGTTTGAGAAATACATGCATGAAACAGTGCTGTTACCACTCCATAAGGATCAACCAATGTGAGTTTGCTGTTTTTGATTCTACTCGGTGGTAAGTTCAAAAGTTTTAATCTGGTTTTCATTCGCAAAAATCTGCATAATCTGATTTTCATTTTGCATCAAATCAGATTCAAATAATGATTTTCTAGCTAGACATGATCAGTCAACCGAATTCAGAATTAAGATGTCATCGAACATGTTCTTCCCGGTTATCATCTGCTTTAAATTAATATCATACGAAATCTAAATGAAAAAAAGAAGAAATCAGCAGCTAAAGTGTTCAAAATGACAGTTTCTAGGGATGAAGAAGAACTCAAAGCTCGTGGCCTATGTTGAAAACAATTGGCATGAAAAATAGCGTTCTTGAGTGTCTGCCTAAGAGGGTTATCCAACTTTTGTGTACCATCTAGTTTATTCTCTCAAATCTATTTGTCTAAGATTTTCATTTTATGTAACACATCATGTGTGTAGTAGGTCTTCAAAGATGCGGAAAGGGTTGCTGGTTGAAGATGTGCCTCAATTTGGATACAAGTGAGTCTTCTTTCGGCATTGAGATTTTTCTGTCGTTAGAAATGATTTTATTTACTTCGACCTATATATTTTTATAGTTTTTCACAATTCAGAAAAATAAAGACTTGATATTGGTTTAAGAGAAAAAAAAAAATCATAAGAAACTGCTAACAATCTATTTTGCTTTCTCATACTGTGTTCGACTGTATATTGTCTATGCAGATGTTCAATTATAGCAGCTCCACTTGTCCAAGATAAAAACAATGAGATCAATATAATTGTAACACCAACAAGAAAAAGGCTTATAGGGATGGACATACATTCAATTATCCGTAAACTATAAGTCAATACCTTTCAAGCCTATGGTGGTGACTAGTCCAACATGAACCACATGATACAACGAGAGAGTGCCATGGAATTCATATAGCAAGTTGGATTTAACTCTTTAGTTCTTTCCTTTCATCAGTTTTGCTGTCTACTAAACACAATAACACAATATATGTTATAAATGCTTTCATGCTAATCACGTATTGACCTCCAATCACTAATATCTGCATTGATGTTTTCAGATACAAAACATATTATCTCAACTAATGCAAAACATTTCACCAACATCCGACCTTTATTCAATAAGGGTGATGACGATAATGTCATCTAAAATAGTAGTCAAACTCAAAAAATAAATTTAAAAAGCTATATGTTAAACAGGATGGCGACAGTGTAGTCAGTGTAAATGTAACATTGATGTAAGATGTCACTGTCATCACCATTTTGCAAGTTTGACACATAATATTCTGTTTGAGTTTTATTACTAGTCTCTATAGTATCGTTATCAGACCCTTAAATGAAACTGGAACGTTCGATGTTGATGAATTGCTACATTGGTTGGGACATTAAACTTTATATCTAAGCTCAATGCAGATATAGGTGATTGAAGGTATACAATCACCTAGCGACATGCATGTTATACAAAATGTTGTTGTGTTTGGTTGACAGTGAATCTAATGATACGGAGGAATGAGGGAGTTCCAACTTATAATATGAATTTCTCTCTCGTCAAATCATGGGTTCATATTATATCGTTCTTGGATTGATCATCAATATATTTTACAAAGGTATTGACTTTTGGTGAGTGGGTAATGGAGTATATGCTCATCCTCATAAGTCTTTTGTCATTCACTTTGTATCAGTATTGAAGCTTCACAGGTGGAGATGAGTTTAAAGGATAACTTCGAAGTCCTATTATGAACAAGTTAAAAGCTAACATCATGGAAACTTATGGTGGTAACGAGTACAAAGACTTCAATATGAATCATATATGGAATATACATATTTCATATATGATTCGCAGCAAATTCACAAGTAAAAGAAAGGTGACTAATAGTTTCTTGCTGCTCCCCACACATGACACACTATCAGATTTTCTACATTAATTCTCATATATTCTTGGTTTTCTTTTATTGTCACTTTGTTAAGAATTAAGCTTAAAACAAAATGTTGTGAAGAGGGTATAGCCTTTACCTTCCAAATCCCATAATAGAATTTAAAGTTCTCCGCTCTTTGGTTATTGTATATATTTTTTTATATGCGGACTTTATTATGTATCGAACTCTTTATCCCTCCACACTCATAAATACTTCGTACCCCTATTTGGTTTGTTTCTCATTAATTCTTGTATATACATTTTAAATTGTAGTTTTTCCATTCAAAATACTCTTAATTATTGTTAAATCATCTTCCTAATTCCTATAGAGATTTGCATTTTGTATTTGCATACAGTCTGGAGAAGTGCTTTAACATGTGTTTCGCCCTTACTTTTACGTGGAGACAATTTAACTTTTTTTGTGCTGATTTGTCTATGATGCGCTTTTTGATGATGTTTTTATAGGGACTATTGGAAGTCTATCACATTTTGGGTTTCGTACAATTAATTGTAATATGTCGAAAATATATTAGGTGAGAGATTAGAAAGTTATACATACCTCTTAATAAATATAGTGTTACCATTCTATAATCAATTAAAGAAGAATTAGAAATGAGATCTACGGCTTGAAAATTTAAAATTAGTAGTACGAGATTTAAATACTCTTAAGAATAAGATAAGAAAATTTTATAAAAATATATTGGACGAGTAACACTTAATATTAATATAGGAAATATAATGTCCCTTTCATCACACGGATCAGGAAAACATAATTCTATCATCATAATTTATTGAAATTAAAATAAAATTGCAGTGTAAAACAATAAAAATATCAATTTAAGATAACTTTAATTTTAATTTCATTAAGAATCAATAGGATGTATTAAAAGGGAGGTAAATCAAGTTGCATTCTTTTTCACAATGCTGAAAATACCTAAGGATTACGAGATATCATTCTTAACAACTATTACATAAAGTAGTTAACCCCTAAAGATTATTTAGGAATAGTTCACCCACAACGATTATTTAGACTACATATATGTATATCTACATTATAAGAAAAATGATAATTATCAACAAAAAAATTACTAAAGAATAAAAATTTGTCGATAACAATATTATTATTGACAAATTTTAATGACGAAAAATTTGGAAGTTATTTATTGACAGAAAAATTAACTATCAAATTATCTATTAGTAAGTTTGCTGTCCGTTTATTAATAGATTAATCCGTCGATAAATTACATATCAATTTATCCACAGATTAAATCCATTAATAATAATAATAATAAGATAATAATAATAATAATAATAATAATAATAATAATAATAATAATAATATTATGATGGAAAAACTTGTCTAGTCTAATGGTTATGGATATTCTAAAGTTATTAAGGGAAATTGGGTTCGAGTTTCTCCTGTCACCCTAATCGCCCCAATCTACCCCGCCACCCCAATATGTTGGTCCCCTAGGAAAACGTATAAATCTAGATAGTAAACTTACAACAAATAGAATGTCAGGTTTGCTTGCAGTGAGGTATAGAAGGTTGCCAACCAAGGTTCTGTACATGCTCTCATCCACCTTCCCAGACAACTCATCCTTGCCAAGCTTCAAACCATTCAAAGATTTTGTTTTCGTACGGCCGCATATGTCGGTGTGAATAAGCTGAAGCTTTTGGTTAGCTCTCCATGCTTGACTCTTTGAAATGGTACTATTGTTTGCTTTTGTTGTTGAAAGGTCTAGCAAATTTTAGATTCATGAGAAATTTTAGGTAAATCTTCCACCAAATCCTTCTCATTCATCTCTACAATGCTTCTTTGATTGAAGTGGTCAAGTCTTTTGTGTCACAAATTTGTAACTATTTGTGGAGCACTTGAATAAGCTTGCTCAGTGACTTTCTCCCAATCAGCTATGAAAATTTTGTTGTTCATTTTGACACAAATTTTGTACCATAAGAATAAAACATGGTGCACTTGCAATCTTTGAACAGCAGTGAGTAACCATTCTCAAGCATCTATACAACACTTAACAAATTTGGGCTGATATTAGGAATATATAAAACATAAGGAATAACTTTGGTACCTAAGGTTGTTGATACAACGTCTAAACTTTTTGCATTTGATGTCCAAAAAATCACCATTTCGTACTTTTATCCTTGAGTTGTGTGTAACATTCAGGCTTTTGAACATGATAACATCTTTACAAGTGGTGTGTGCGCCACCACTATCAATTAGCCAAGTACTAGAAGAGTCATTTATCGAGAAGCAAGAGACTGCAAAAAGTTGCTCCTCTTGTGCATAGCAGCTTAGCCTATTATCCTTGCTTAGAGGCTTTGTTTTTAAATTTACAAACTTTGGATATAAGTCCAGTTGTTTGCAATCGCCACACAGCGTCAAGCCTCAACCAACAATACTTCTTCCCCATGTGTGTTATCCTTTTACAGTGCCTGCAAAGTGGGAATGACTTCTTATCACCATCATTCTTAGCTTGGTCTTCTAGCTAAATTGTTGTTTTCTTTTATCAAAATTTTGCCCTTTCACATAATGCTGGGAGAATCAGAGGGAGAAACACTAGGGAGATCTGAAACAAGAATGGGACAAGAGCCAACCCATATAAGGGAACGACACCACTTCCAACCCAAAACCTTAAGGATTAGGTTTGCGTGTCTTCTTTCTTATATGTTGCTCAACTTTCTCATTCCTACCCAATGTGAGACTTTGACTAACATTTGAATATCTAACAATCTCCCCCTCAAGTGTGAGTCCCTCCTCCACCACATTGATACAGTACCCCTCAAGCGGAAGCATTCTCAAACGCTTGCCTGAAATCACCATCAGGAAGACTTTCGATACAGGGTCAAATTGTACTCGCCCAGGCCGCACACCAACGGCTCTGATACCAATTGTTGGGAGAATACTAGGGGGAAACACCTGGGAGATCTCTAACAATGAGAAATGAGCCAAACATATAAGAGAATGACACCACCTTCAACCCAAAACCTTAAGACATTAGGTTTGCGGGTCTTCTTTCTTATATGTTGTTCAACTTTCTCATTCCTACCCAATGTGGGACTTAGACTCACACTTGAATATCTAACACATAAAATACTCCTTCAATGACATTTTCCTGCCTCATAGATCTTTCTTGTTCTTGTGCTTGGAGAGCACTCATCAACTCTCTCGATGAGATAGTGTTTAAATCTTTGGATTCTTGAAAAGAGGAGATTTTTATTAAAACCTCTCAAGAAGAGTAATAAGAAATTTCTCCACAACCATTTTATCTGGAAAATCATCACCAAATAGTCTAATGTTATTAACAATTGAGGAGATCTGATCGACATACTTACCAATTGTTTCATCCTCGTGCATATGATTTAAATTCTCTATTCAACACCTCCATTTGACGTGCTCTATAACTTCCTTCACACTCTTCTTTCAATTTGTACCAAACCTACTTAACTGTTTTACAGGCCATGATTGTGTAGAACACACAATTTACCGCAGAGTTTTGTATCAGTGACTTGGTCTTGGGTTGTTTTGTCTTTTTTTTATTGTGGGATTTGATCTGAGCTATGGTAGGATTGGTTAGTAATAGGATTATCGGTATGTCATTAACCATAATTCCCACATATAGCTTTCAAAAAACCTTATATCTTTATTGACCAAATGTGATAATTTTTACCAAAGATGAAAGGAGGATTTAAAGAAAAGTTGGTAGATGTCATGAATGATATGGTTTAAAAAGGAAGATTGCATAAGATCAATTATGACTTTGATACCATTGTTTAAAAGAGAGTAGTTAAATTAATTTGAAATGAAGAAGAATTAGTTTTTTGTGAAAAATTCAATAAAACTTTTATTTTTGTGTATAAACAACATAACAAACTCCTACTTAATAACCACTCTGAAAGTGGTTTAAAAAGGACAAGAAAAAAATAAAAAACAATTATACCACTGTAAACATAAACAACTAGCAAAAAATTAGGAATTAAATATTAACTGAGTCTTGTGTTGAAAAAAAAATACTAAATGAAGTATAAAAATGTAATTTTTAATTAAAATAATAATTTTAGTTTTAATAATAAAAATAATATTTATTATATATATTGACGGATTTATTCATCGCTAATTCAAATTTTTTGACAAATTTTGCTCGTGGAAAATTTCAGTTTTTTTAATATTATATCCTTGGTAGGATACATGGATATGATCATTTCAAAATTACTGTCAAATTGACTTAAACAAGTTTTACAGTAGATTGTTGATTAACATTCACAGAGTGTAGAGGTCTAATGTATTAGGGTCAAACGAAATAGAGGAAGAGGTGAAATAAAAAAAAAAAAAGGAGTTGCATCACAGTAAAAGCATATTAGCAAAAGGCATTTTATTTGATTAAATGATATTTTTGTGTTATATGACGGAAATATTAGGATTTGGTAAAAAGTGGAAGACCTGGATAATGATTGCTTGGAGTCGGAGTCGGTAATAATTATTGTCTTGGTTAATGCCAACCTAAGCAAGGAATTCAAACCCTCTAAAGGCCTAAGACAAGGTGATTCCTTGTCACCATTTATATCTTAATAGTCGTTAAAGGTTTGTGATTGTGAGATACACGGTAAGAAAAAATATCTTGGAAGGATAAAGGTGGGAGATAAGGAAGTAATAATTAATATACTATGCAAATGACACACTGTCCTTGTGTGATGCAAAAATTCAGAATACAATAATAATTAGAGGAATACCTGGGTATTTAAAACTTGTTTCACGAGGTTAATTTTTATATCAATGAGATTGAAGGCCTATGTATAGAGAAGCACATTCTAGAAAGATTCTTGTCAATCCTTAACTGTAGAATTATAAGCACATACCTTTCACTTACATATAAGCATGCTTGTGGGGGATCCAAGGAAACATAACTTTTGGAAGCCTATCTTGAACAAAATCAAGAAAAGACTATCTATCATTTGCGGGTAGATTATGCCTCTTAAAATTTATAATTACAGTAGTGCCAATTTTTTTTTACTTATCTGTGTTTATATTACTAGATGGTGTGGAAAATGAAATTAGGAAAAAAAAACTTTAGGGTTGGTGGGGTGAAAGTTGTGCCATTTTTATTCCTTGTCTCTCTTTACATTACTAGCTAGTGTGGAAAATGAAATTAAGAAGATATAACGAAACTTTTTGTGGGACTAGGAGGGTGAACGTATAAAGAATATATGAATTAAATGGGATATATGAAAAAAAGAAACAGGGTTAACTCGGTGTTAAAGATTTACAACTTTTCAATATTCTTCTTAAAATAGAGACTTGGAATGCAGATAAGGGACCGAAAGAAAATAATAGAATTCGAATATGGAGAAGAAGAACTTTAATATATAGATTTAATAACAGGAAGTCACGGTGATGGAGAGCTTTGAGAATAGGTGTGTAGGGAGAATGTTTGAGATAATTGGTTTGATGTTTGGAGAGTGAGAAAAGGAAAAAGAATAACGTTTTGAGAGGATAAGTGGAACGGAGAAGCTCCTTTCATAAAAAAGATTTCTTATGTTGTATGGAAACATGGGTTTCTTAACCAACTAGATAATTAGAATAAAAATAAGTGGGAGTGGTGGTTTCAATGGACGAGAGATTGATGTGAATGAGAAAGATGTCAAGTAAACATATTTTTTATAAGTAATAACAAATTTATAAATAAAGGGATAATTGAGTTGTCTCATTCCCATTTAAAAAACTGAAAAGGAAAATAAAGACATAAATTTAATAAATACATGTTTACGTTGCACCAACAAATATTATAATTATAAAGAACTAAGCTCACAAAGGCAAATAATTATAAATTGAAAACAAAACTTTATGAATATAAATATCTCTGTCGTGCTCATAAAAGTGGTGTTACCATTTTTACAGATAAGTTCTTAATCAAACTTCTAACTTTGTGACCTCTTTATTCTCATATGCATTTTTGAAGATGTTCCTCTATCACTTCATTTCAATAATCTTTTCATTCATAGTAGGTTTCTTGCGGTTTGGGTTTTCTTTGAGCGCATTTCTTCCTCTAAGGATATTTTAAGATTCTGAGTCGCAATAGTGGTAAAAGAAGAAGGTTGAAGGACAATTTGCAAAGCTAGTAATCTTTGGCTATTTGTACCAAAATTGTTTCTTTGTGCAATCTTTTTATTTTTGGGTCGTCTAATAAAGGTTTCGAAGAAACGATCCTCCTTATTTGACTCCTTATTCGGATGGTACTTTGTATACACAAGAACACAAAAGATACTAGAACAACAAGTTAGTTTAAAAAATCATATGTGTAAAAGAATGAAAAGTATGATAATAATAGAGTCTAAAAGAGTTATAGATGAACAATTGTCTTGTATTGGAAGACAAGTCTCGGACAACGATACTAAAACCTTGTTAGCATTATTTGTTCAATTGCAAATGTACAAGTCCTACAATAGCATGTCGTAAGTAATTATCTTTGTCCCAAAGTTTTATGCAATACATGACAATAATCACAATTCATAACTAATTTAGACAAAAAGTATTTTCATTAATTGTTTAGATGTTGAAGAAATAAAAATTGTGCACAAACAAATAAAATTCTATTTAAAATTTTATCAAACACTTAGAATGTGAAATAGATTAAAAATTGTATGGTATTTTATTATTAGGGTTAGACTTCATTGAACCTCACTCTTACATAGAATCACTTAACTTCTTTCCAAATTTATGCTAAAGTCAACAAAGAAACAAATTTTCTTCACAACAAGGGTTTCATAAAAAAAAAAAAGGTTAAAATATATAGAATAATGTTATTTTGACATTGTTTTGTTTTAACCCTCATTTGACATCGGGGTAATTTTGTCAAATCGTCTTACGTGGGTTATTTTTGTCAAGTGATGGTAATGTAGTGCGTAAGGGCAAATTGGTCCTTTGATGTGCAAATGGGTTTGGTTTAAGTATATGAAGCGATGTCGCCAAATGCTCAAATGAAATCGCTGTCAGAGAAGAGAAGAGGTGTGGCCATTCTCTCCGTTCTCTCGCGCATTGCGATCGTTCTTCTTCTCCGTTGTGGATCTTTGTTGTCCTTTTGGTTTGCTTCATTCGTTGTCATTCTCACAGTGGTTTGACGGTTCCACTTTAGCCACGGTGTTCAGTATGAAGGTGTGGTGGTTGGAGTAATGCTTCGTCTTTTATGGGATTTTTGATGGAAAAGAAGGTTTTTTTTGGTTGTTTAAAGGTTTTGTTTTTTATTGACATATGATTTTTATTTGGGGTTTATGGTTGTGAAGTAAAGGTTCGTCGTTTATGGGGTTTTTGGTGAAAAAGAAGGTTTTTTGGTCGTTTAAAGGTTTTGTTTTTTTGTTGACGTATGATTTCCGTTTGGGGTTTATAGTTGTGGAGTAAAGGTTTGTCTTTTATGGGATTTTTGATGAAACATGAAGACTTTTTTTGTGGTTTCATGGTTTAATTTTTTGTTTAGGGTTTTCATGTTTGAATATTTTTGTTACTTTAGTATATGGTACCGATAAGGATGGTATGTGTGTTGATTTTGAAAGTGTTTTCCTTTTGAATGTGTGGTGGGTGCGTGGGTTGGTTGGTTTTTCGTAGATTGTTTGCTAACATGAATTTGTTGTTTTGTTTAAGTGTTTGAAAGTTTCAACATTCATGGTTGAAAAATGAGTTACTGTGAATGATGTACAATCTAATAACACATGAACACATCTGACTCAGTCACCAAAAGTTTAATAAAGGTGTCCCCTTGTTAAAGCACATGTAACCTCTGATGTTTTGTAAGGTTAAAACCAATATTAATGCATAGAGGTGTATCAAATGAACATATTTTGGTTATTCAAAGCGTTACTATTCCTTATTATGGGTGTAAATGAAGATGTTAAGAGCTTAATATGCGAAAATGGTCTTCATGAACACCTATGTGTTCAGTCGCCAAAAGTTCGACCAAGGTGTCATCTCGTTAAAGCATGAGTAACCTCTGATATTTGGGAGGCTCAATAACCAGTATTAATGCACAAAGGTGTATCAAATGAACATATTTTGGTCAATCAAAGCGTGATTAATCCTTATTATGAGTGTAATTGAAGAAGTTAAGAACTTAATTTGCGAAAATGGTCCTCATGAACACGTATGGGTTCAGTCGCCAAAAGTTTAACTATGGTGTCCCTTCGATAAAGCATGAGTAACCTCTTATGTTTTGGAATCTCTGAACCAGTATTGATTGACAAAGGTGTATAAAATGAACATATTTCGAAAGATGTTTGGTCATGTTTGATCATAGTCACTAGTAACTGATTTGAGAAGATTAAAGAAGATAAAAAAAGGAATCAACATCTTCTAAAAGTTTCCACCTTAGCATTTAATAAATTAAAATAGAGAATAACAAATAAATCAGATTTTGCAACTCCATCATATTAAATAATTAATAGAATTTTCTTTGAAAAGAAGTTTATTTAAAAAGTTGCAAATAATGATTAATTCAATAACGTAATGTGAAAAGTTTAAAATTTTAATTCTCATTTAATTGTTAACTACATTATATATAATCATACATATCTTTCTAAAGGAATCCATACATCTCACCAAATTTTGAAAACTTACCGTATAATAGCATGTAATTGAATAATTAAATTACTGGAAAATTGAGTCCGAAAGTTGCACACTTCATATTATTAATTATTAATTTATTAGCTGAAACTACCATTTTTATTTAAGGAAATATTCATCGACAATTGATGAAACAAAGGAAGAAAGTAACATAAAGTACATACAAGGAAGTACGTATATAAATACTCCTACAGTAGAAATCTCGAGAGCCCCACTTTAGCCCCAGTTTGCTTGATATCTTTCTCAGTCTGTTGTTTATACTCCTTAAAAGTGAATTTTCTGTACATAAGTGGCTTCATGTGGCTTTTTATAACTGCTTCTTCCGACGGACAATAGAAAAATGCCATAGAAAACCTCTCAGCTTTCTCTGCAGCAACAACTCGGTGTTTTATGCTTTTATAAACACCATTGCTCCATGCCTGCACATAATAGGACGCACAAAATTAAAGTTTAGAAGCTCTTCCAAAACCTAGCTTTAGTCAACCATGCTTTTATAACAAGACCTTTTATAGACACTGTTGATGTGCTTTTTGATTGGAGTCATAAAAAGTAGGGCAAATTAATGCATGTTGGAAATCATGCTTAACTTTATCTTCAACGTCAATTATGTCATTGTAAATTATCTGACGTATTCATTCTAATAATTTTCCAGCCTTCTGGTCCATTGAGATTTGATGAAAAGTTGGTCGGTTTTAACTTTCAGCATATGGAGCTCATTGAAAATGGAAACATCCATATTGGGCATTATATATTAATATACATCCTCCAACTAATTATTTTCTTTTTGGAGATGCTGCCAAACAAATTTTTGTCCAGATGGACCATATAATTCTGAGAAAAAATAACTGTAGATTCTCATGGCATTTTTTACTTAATTTTTTATTATTAAATGAAAAAAATAGTAAAGAATGATAGATTTTAACACTATTACTGAATATATTCTTTTCTATTTTATTCTGCACTAAGAGAATAGACAAATGGGTATTACACATACTGTATAACTTTTTCTAGAAAAGGTTGATGAGATTTCACCTGAAACAAGTCACCAATATTAACGACCAGAGCATGTGGATTAGGCTTAACACCAACCCATTCTCCATCTTTCATCAATTGCAATCCCCCAACATGGTCCTGGTGTACGATGGTAAGAAAACTAGTGTCCGAGTGAGGCATCAAGCCATGCATCTTTGATATAGGGCATGGAGGATATCTGTTCAGTCGAATGAAAGAACTCTTTGGCGAGCAATGCTCTCGAAAATAGTTGGATTTCGCATTCAATTTGCAGGCTAGTATTTCAGACAAGCTTTGTGCAAGGGAGAACATTCGTGTTGCAAAACCTTCGAGGCTTGATCTAAATTAAGAAAACAAAAGTGCTCATATTTCAGTTAAGTCAAAACACAAAGCATATAGTAACACAATGAAGATATAGTAACACAATGAAGGCACATGAAACTATGCATGTCATTCGGTGTTTATTAATAAATGTTTGCTTACCAGATGAACACCATGCATGCCATGAATATCTTTTTTATAGAATTAAATTCAAGATATATTGATTTTAAGAGGATTCTAGATATTCAGAATCTTGCTTGAAAAAATTTTCCATTTCTTTTCTACCAAATAGACTAAACGGAGAATCATTAGTCTATTACTATCCCACATTACTCCTTTCTACAACACTTTTACTTCTATTGAAAACAATCTTATGTAGAAGACACACTTTTTTTTCTTCTATTTTAGGTATTTTGATGTTGTAAAAGTGTCAATCTAAAAAAAGTTGACGTGACATGAATTGTCTGCATTTATAAAGCTCGTGAAGAAAATCCAGATGTATGGTCATGACTTAGGTTCAAGAGGAACCCACTATATTGTACTAGTGCTGTCTTATAGCTGTAATAAGTTATAGAAAAATAATTTGTTGATACCACCCTTTTTATCTACATTCATTTCATGATTGCTGTTCATAATAAAAATAAAAATAAATAGAATATTATCATAATTAATAATTTTTTTCATTGTAATAAAATAAAATGGGAGTGTGAAAAACTCTAGTTAAAAACATCTATTCCTCAGTACACTAAAATAAGCAACGTAAGATGTAAATTCAATACGTATAAAGGGATCAAATGGTAAATAAAGTAGTTGATAATTGAATGATATGTGTACACGAACAAAGAGAAAAAGTAGCTAAAAAGTGTGACATCCCGTTATTGTCTTTTCATATTTTGTTTGCAATTTTTCCCAATATCCCTTCCCACCATTATTTATTAAATATGTCTGCTTAACAATTATTTTCTTAATAAAATATTATATACCAATAAAATAACAATATATAATTATAAAATAAATATAGAAAAGAAATAATAGTGTCAATGCATCGGGCTTCCTGTTAATAAAATATTAAATTAACTTATTTAATAACTTAGACTATCAAATAAAAATTAATAAAAGCAGTTGTTGAATAGATCATAAATTTTGAAGAGTGTATCATCCATCATCCATGTTAAATTCTTAAACAGATAGTCAGAAAGAGAAAAAAAATGGAAGATACGTGCGTACCTGAGAGGTTCATATTGGTCCATCCTTGAGATGTCAGTGACATAAAAGTGAAAGGCCTCTGACCATGACAGTTGTCTGAGATTGGTGGCAAATGGATTCCCCCACCTGTAAGCTTTGGAAGATAAAGTAGAGAAAATAGCTTGTTGGGTTGACTTGCTCACAAAAGGTTGGTAGAACACTTTCTTTTCCTCAATCTGCATGCGCTTCAGCACCTCCTGTGGAATACCATGATTAACAACCTGAAAGAAACCCCATTCTCTTGCACCTTCTGCAATTTCTCTCATGCATTCCTCTCTCTCATGATCAACACTTAACCGTCCAAGGTCGATCAAAGGTATATCACATCTCTCCACTGCAGAGCACAAGTAGTCATTCCTTGAATCCCCTAAGTGTTTTTGCACAAGGCTCTTGTAGGTCTCCAGGAATGGCGGCTCATAATCCATTTCAGATCAAAATGTTACACTAGCTTCACAAAACCAGATTATTTGGTATATATGTGTCCATAAACTATATATATATTGGCAAGAAAATCAGCAAAGTTTTTATCAGATTCATCATCTACCTGTGTTTGAATGAACATTCCATCATCTCGTGGAATGCGGATCCAATGTAAGATAAGGATAAGGTTCAATGAAAAGTGAGATTTTGCTAAACCAAACACAGTTGGTCTGTGTCTTTTTTCAGTTATTTTAAAGAAATAATATTTGTTTTAATCAATCTTTCAAGAAAAGTTAAAAGAAATCAATTACATTATAATTTATCTTAAAAAAGTATCTTTACGCATGTATTTATATGCTCAATGTTTTCTCTATTATTATAAAGAAGACTAAGCTTATATGCAAAATTCTGGCTTAAAATGTTGCCTGTACGCATAGTAGCAACCATTGTGGCCCTAATCTGCTCTGCAGACACACTTAAACACAGGATATATATATATAATGTTTCAAAGTTCAACCATGAGCATGAATGCTTCAGAGTGATTATAATAGTAAAAAAGTTATACAAGGATCAAAATTTCACCTGCACTTGTTTGAAGATGATTCGTAGCTTGCAAATGCTACCTCTTATGTGACAGACACAGTGAATTCTAGCAAAGAAACTCAGAAGAAACTTGGAGATTTATGTGACAAGAAGAAGAGCACGTAATGGATTAGTTTAGATAGCTTGAGATATTGGTGGGTGCACAGATATTTATATATGCATGTGAATCCATGGCAAGAAGTTTATAATAGCACTACGATTAAGTATATGGCTAAAGCAGAGACCACGCGGCCAAGCACAGCATCAGAAAAAGAGGGGACAAACGCATGCAACCACAACTACGATAATATAGATATCAGTGTTCTTAACTTGTAGCCACGAAGTGCAATCTGCCTTCAGAAAGTGAGGAACCAAGCAAATTTTACCATGTTACTGTATTATTGTTACTGTTATATAACTTTTTTGTGCATATTTAAATAATTAGTAAACATTTATCCATTTATGCTTTTATAGCATTGTTTAAATTATATTGTTTTATATAATAAATGGTAATGAAGTCACTTTCCAATATTATGGTTATTAACTTTGGAGATTGATGTAATTATTAGTTCAAAATCATATTTACTGACAATAAATATATTTTTATTTTTAATTTCTAAAATAGTTTTTAAATCAGTTTATATATAATAATTGAATATTTTTATTTAAGTCTATTTTTATTAATTGAAATTATTTCAGTGAATTAAGATTTAAAAGGAGAAAAATTTGATATTAAGTAACACTTGGTAATAAAAAATATCAATAATGAAAAATGAAGTGTGTATCTGAGGCTCTCATCATAAACTTGTATGTTGGATAATGTTTCTTAATCCATGATCCATTTTGCATAGTTCAAATAATCCAACCTGTAAAGTATTTAATAAAACATTAAAGGTCCGTTAATAAATATAGTTCGGCATCATTTTAATGATTAAATAAAGAGATAAAAAAAGCATACATGTCTAACACTTATCATCAATAGCCTTTCCCCCAACATTACAGATTTGATAAAGGTTTCGAAGGTCCCCGATCTTTCTCTTTCAACCCATCATTCATAACGTATAATATATATATAATCCCCGAAGTTATTAACTTCAGTTAATAACTTCTTGGATAATTTATAATGATACGTAAAAAATTGAATGTATACTTTCTATTTCTTAAAAACTATTTTCTTCTTAAAATTATTAAAAAGGAACCATATTTTTTACAAAATTATACAAAGCGTAGTATTCCAAAACAATATTCCAAAATGTTGCTAAGCCAAAAAAAAAAAATTATGAATATTGCTGAGTTTGTTGAAGACCATAATAATATTTATCTACATAAGAGTTTTTGATATTCAAATTAGCAAGAGCAAAAGAATTACAAGTATGTATAAAAATTGATAAAGTATTTCTTATAAGATTAATTTGTATTTATAAATATTTTAGGATCTGAGTTAATGTATTTAAAAGATATTTAAAAGAAATAAGAGATATCATTGATTATTGAATATTTGTGTTATTTAATTAATTATTATTATATAAATAATTAATTTATATGGTGATATCTGATTTGATTGTATCTGACATGATTGAATCTTATATTATCATGCATATCTTCCTATATCTTAAATATGAGTAGGTACATAAATTTTCTAAACTCGAAATCCATAAATGATGGTAATTTAATTTTAAACGAAATTGGATTACTTTGATAAATGTTTATTTTCAAAGGTCTTCATACTACTTTGATCCGTTATGATAGTGGTTTGTTTTCAAACGATATCGAATGATGGTCACTTATTTTCAAGCGACTTTAGATCACTACGATGATTGGTTATTTTAAAAGGACTTTGTACTACTTTGATCCGATATGGTGGTTTTTTTTTCAAACAACTTTGGATGAGATGATTCTTTATTTTCAAACGACTTTATGCTATGATCTGATGTGATTGTTGTTTCTTTTCAAACAATCTCAGATCGTGATGGTCACTTATTTTCAAACTACTTTGTATTACGATCTGGTATGATAATTGTTTATTTTCAAATAACTTTGGGTTGTGATGATGGTCTCCTTTTCTTTAAACGACTTTGTACTATGATTCAATGTTATGATTGTTTATTTTCAAACATTGCGATGATGATCGCTTATTCACAAGTGACTTTGTACTATAATCCAATGTGATGATTGCTTATTTTCAAACAACTTGGGGATCATGGTGATGATTGCTTAATTTCAAACGACTTCGTACTATGATCCCAATACGGTGGTTGTTTATTTTTAAATAACTTTGAATTGTGATTATAGTCACTTATTTTCAAATGACTTCGTATTATGATCCAATATGATCATTGTTTATTTTCAAACAACTTTTATTATTATAATTGCTATTATTATTAATATTATTAGTATTATTATTATGACTTGATAAAAAATTATTATTATTGTTGTTATGATTATTATTAACATTATTAGTATTACTATTGTAAATATTATTATTATTAATATTATTAATATTATTATTGTTATTATTTTATTTTTCATTATTTTATTTATATTATTATTATTATTGTTATTAATATGTTAAGTGTTATTGATGAAATAAACCAGTCTATAATTTGGTAGTAAATCCTCCATAAATTGATGGTAATTTTTTTAGGTAAATCAGCTGGTAATTAATGACGAAATAAATTTGTCAATAAATTTATCATAATTTTTTTCGTCGCTAAAATATGTCGGTAACTATATTTTACTGATAGACAAAATTTTATTCATAATTTTCCATCGGTTATTGACATTTTTCTTGTAGGGTTTAGAACATATATATAGTTTAATTATGCTATAAATAGAAAGACAAAAATCAGTTACTAAAATTCAAAGTTTAGAAATTCTCTCTTAATCATCTTTTCTCTCATTTTCTAGATTTAAATTTTTCTTTTCTCTTTCCTTCCTCTTTAAAATTCCTTTTTTGTTCTTCATTCATGAAAAACTAAATCTTGAAGATCAATCCACGAAATAAGATCAAATAAGTCAAATTAAATTTTGCACTAATGGTTTAACTATCTGAGATTGTTTTTCTCATCTTTAATTTTAATTTTACATTTTGTAATATCAAATTGTTTTTCTTATTTTAGAGTATAAATTGGTTGAATATTGATTTGATAACTAAATACAAATTGAATTAAGTGATGTTGTTCTTTAATTCATTAAACTTTTGCATCGTATTAGATTCACTTAACCAATTCTAATACATCACAAATTTCACCAACACTTATATTTGGAAGCTAAATTGATATTTTCTAATAGTGATTTGATCATTTTCAACTAAGTATGCTATTATATTTAACTTCTATTTGGATAGGAAATTTAAAAAAAAAAATAGACATATAAATATATGGAATTAAAATTGATTTTATCTTAAATTATTTGTTTTTTAAATATTTTATTTAAAGAAAATAATTTTAATTTACTAGTTTGGATGAACTATTTTAATTATTATCAAATATTCAAAAATATTTAAATATCAAACAAAGATTCATGTTTTAAAAATACTGATTTTAATTATCATTTTAGTCAATTTTGGGTAATGATATTTTTTTTAAACGTTTACTAAGATTTTTTCAACTAATAATTGGCAAAACTATTTATTGACGGTGGTTGATATTGTTTTCAATTGATACTGATTACAGTGATTTAGGGTAAAATTAACAGAAATTATTTTTACCATATTGTTGTTTGGGGTATTTTTTTACATTTTCAATCAATGTTGGTTTAAAACTCTCCCAATTGATATTGGCCAAAAATATTCTTCGTATATGTTGGTCAAATGTTTTCCCAATTAACTAAAAAAATATAATAAACTCATGAAAATTAATAAAATTGGTACCGTATACAGAATGGTCATTACACACATCGAATAAAAGTAATCATAACTGATGTTCATAAAAAAATCTAGGATACATTTGTAAAAAATATTAGACTTCTTGACATTAATTAAGAAAACTCTTACTAATATCAAATTAAAAGTAGAATTTGTAAGTGTACTTACACTAGTAAGGTGAAGACTCAAATATCGATTGGAACAGCAACAATGAAATACATTTCACGATTATAAAAGCTAGAAGTTTTGGGATGGTTCGTGGTACTACACTCTTAAATATATTAGCATAAGTAATATTGTGTGTAATTATTTTTCTTATACGGGTTGGAGTATTACTAGTTATATATATTCAGATAGTATATTTGCTATTATTATAAGAAATTATCGATTTATCTTTGTATTATTATAGAAATTATCAATTTATTTTTGTATTACTGTATAGAGGTTTTATCTATAGTAAATTTAGTATTATTTACAAATTTTATTTATAAATTTGTTTGGTACAAAAAAAATTGTAAGTAATACTAACGAATTTTATCATGAAAAAATTTATAAGTAATTATATAAAATTATAATTCGTAAGTAAATTTGACATTATTTATAAATCTTTTATTTTTAAAAAATCTATTGTTAAATATTTATAGATTTTATCTATGATAAAAATTTGTAAATAATTACAACAGATCTAAATTTATATGTGATTAAGTATAGATATAAATTCATAGAAAATTTATCTACTGATTTAATAATTATAATAATAATAATATCAATAATGTTAATAATAAATTTTTTTGTGAAATAAAGTATTAATTTTTTCTAGATAATATTAATAACTAATTTTATGAAAAATATTATTACTATTATCATTATTAACATTATTAATATTACTAATAATATTATTAATATCATTAATAATAATATTATAATTATTTTTAATATTATTAATATTTATACTTTTAATAATAATAATAATATTTTTATTATTATTGTTAATATCAATATTGTTTAATATAGACCACTGATAAGTATAAGAATATTGCTATTAATATAATTAATGTTATTATTAATATTATTCTTATTAATATATATAATAATAATAATAATAATAGAAGTAATAAAATAAGTATTTATAATAATAAATAATAGTAATAATAGATTTAGTAATAATAATAATAATAATAATAATAATAATAAATAATATTTAAAAAATATTCTTGTGCTTATCGGTGGTCTTTATTAAGAGAAATTTCAATTTCTTGGAATTGATTAATGAAGATAAGTAATGTGAATATGAGAATATAAAAAAAAATTCTTATCGTTAGCTGAATTCTAAAATGATCTCATTTTAAGTAATTAAGTTAGTCTTTTAAAATTTTATTTTTTTAATTTCTTATTTAAATAAATATATATTATTAAAATTATTATTGTTGTTAGTATTATTCTTAATAATAATAATATTATTATTATAATCATTATCATTATTATTATTAAAATTATTATTATTATTATCAATGAATTTTATCAACAGATAATTTGACGGTCAATTTACTGATAGATTTATCAGTGGATAATTTGATAGTTAATGTATTTATCGGTATATTGACCGTCAAATTATCAATCGGTGAATTGATTGTCAAATTATCTATCGGTGAATTGATTGTCAAATTATCCATCGGTAAATTGACCGTCAAATTTATCCATGCTAAGATTTCTCAGTAAAATATTATCAACGAATTCTGATTTTTTTGTAGTGTTTTCCTCACTCTTTCATTGTTAAGATATCGGCTTATTTCACTAGTTTTAGATGGACTAGTAGTTTTCACTCTCTTTTTGTGTTCAATAACCTATAATAATTCTTTGATCAATTTTTTCTCACTCACAATATGATTTAAAATATTATTGAAACATATTGTATAACCAATTTACAAAGAAACTCGGTTGATGCCTATTAAGTGCAAAGTTGATGTAAGATAGTTGTGAAAATATGTTTAAACTTAAGGAATGTTATTACATTCTTAACCTTATTAAAGCCTATGCATACAAATGTAAATCATTGTCTTCCTTTCATTAGATGATAATCATCTTTATTTTTAAGCAGTCTATTAAATAAATGTTAATGAACTTGGTTACTTATTCAAATTAAGATTATTAGTCCACCATAAGACCTAATCTTATAATTCCCATGAAACTGACAAAAATTTATATTTGTATTCATTGTTTTCTTGTAATGGTCTATATTCCACGAAATTAGTCAACTATTAGATAAATGCGTATAAAATCTAGTAGATGATTTCAATTTTTATATTCAGTTCATTATTAATCCTTAAATGTTAGAAATAAATTCTCATACTCCAACTAATTTATCTTATAAGAATTTCCATTCACACGACTTCTATAAAAAGATTTATTTTCTTAAATTTACTTAATTAAATATTTTCAGAATCAATTAAATTATTGATGTAAGATAAAAGTATTCTTAAGATTTTATAGCTATACCATTGTAAACATATATGTTCAATAGTCTAATATACATTGAGTATCATATGGAAAGCTTTTATTATGCATAAATTATTTCAAAAATAGAAATATATATAAAAAAAAAAACGTCACAATGTTCCTTCTTTTATTACTGAGAGAGCTATTTTAATTGTTTGTGACATTTGATTGGCTACTATCAGTTTCATTATTTGAATCATTTGGAAAACTGGAAATCCTACCAGATTTTAAATTTGCTTTCAATGTGCACTTCATTTGGTTCGTTGGATTATTTAAATGATAGGTAATATCATATGATTAACATTTGTATTTTGAAGTTTTTGATAGAAATTACGGAATAAATATTCTGAATAATGAATTTAGTCATCATGTTAAATTATTGAGAGTCATAATCAAATAGAAGACTCACATACCTAAATCCATGGATGAAGATAGAAAACTCGATATGGTTATAATCTTCTTTAACTAAAATCTTCCTTATTTCTCTTGCAAGACTTGAGAGTGACACTCTTTTGACGGGGTAAGAGACCACAAAGTTTGAGTTTGTGATTTTGGTATATTGAGGACCAAACCCTTTACCTCTCTTTTATTTTGATAACCTCCTAAAAAATTATTCTCATTAAACCAATTAATATGAGAGATTAAGGAGGTCATTAAAATCATCTTAATTACGAACGATTTCAAACATTAAGAAAATCAACAACTAATATGATTATATAAATAAATATATAGCTCACAATTAGACTAGGGAATACAATCTCCCACTTAGGCTATATATATTGTCCTAAAATAATCATATCACAAAATAAGCTATAAGTGCACATACCGAATGTTTGTCCTTAACTACTTAAACAATCTAGTCCATCTCATATATCAATAATGGAATTACTGTAGTTTTTATCACATTAAATTCACAACTGAACCACGATGATTACCATACTGATATACTCAATGACATAGATCAGGTTTGAATGAGTAACATGGAAATCACATGAAATTTGATCTCATGCATGTCTATTTCCAATTGGTCCAACTTTAAAATCTTCATTAACATCTACCCAAAATTTGTAATATTAACATTGCAAACAACATAATGTAAATCATCATCTTTTATTCTACAGAAAATTAAATAATATAATGTCTAACATAAGACATAAAGTATACAAAATAACCCCACTAAATCAAGTTATCATCAACAATGATACCCATATGAGCAATATGCTTATGAAAGATTTTAGGGATCAATCCTTCAGTTAATGGGTCTGCTACCATAAACTTTGTTCCTATACGTTCTATAGGAATCTATTTTTCTTGAACTCTCTCCTCAACAACCAAAAATTTAATATTTTGACTTTATTGAGCTCTTGTTGTTGTTGGAGTAAAGCATTACTGAATTATTGTCACAATAAATCTTCAATGGCTTTTCAATGTCATCTACCACACAAAGCCTGGTGACAAAGTTTCGTAACCATATACCATGATTAGATGCCTCATAGCAAGCAACAAATGTTGTTACCATTGTCGAAAAAGCCACAAGAGTTTGTTTAGCAGACTTCCATGAGACAACTCCTCCAGCTAACATAAAGATGTAGCCTGATGTAGAGCGCTTACTATCTTGGCATCCTGTAGAATCAGAGTCAGAGAATCCAATGATCTCTAAACTTTCTGATCTCATATAAGCGAGCATGTAATCTCTTGTTCTCTTCAAATAACACATCACTCGCTTAGCTGGTGTCCAATGATCCATGCTTTAATTGCTCAAGTATCTGCCTAGAACTCCTACTATAAAAGCTATATCAGGACATGTGCAGACTTGAGCATACATTAAGCTCTCTATTGTTGATACATAAGGTTTATGATGCATTATTATCCTTTCAATATCATTTTGGGACACTGTTTGAGACTAAACTTGTCTCCTTTAGCCGTAGTTGTGTCGACATACAAGATTAAGAATACATATTTACTCCCACTGAACTTGTAGTATACATAATCATCAACAATATTTGCCTCAAAGCCATATGAGGTAATAACATGATGGATCAATATGATGATTGATCACATTTATCTATTTTAGCCTTATTATCATTTCTTTCAATAGCAATGGGTTTGTCCCACTGAAGAGTTATGTCTAAATCTATACAACCAAGGACAATCTCTACGGTATCTTTCCAAACTTTGAAGTTTGTTCCATTTAGAATAGGAATGCTGCTAACTTGAGTAGAAATATTGACAGCTGAAGCAACAACAATTGTATCCATCAAATAATTGTTAGCAAGAATAATGGGAAAATCCATATTAAGATACGTAGAACAACATTAATTTTTAATCTTTGGATAGAAAAATTAATTGTAAGTGGTACTCTTATTGTAGTAATCAAATATTGTCAAAAAATCCTGTCAAACATTAAGCCTTTCTTTGGACCAACTCAATGTTCACATGAAAACTTGAGAATTTGCAACCTATTTATCACTGCATATATTTCTTGTCAATTAACCAAACAATAATCTTCCTTTGAGCTGATTAATGCTCTAATAATTAGATAAAAATAAATAAATATATAAACTGAAGGTTTAATGTTTATTATTTGGCCAAATAATAAACTTTCTTTGGGTCGTTTATTATTTGCATAAATAATAAGCATCATATTAGCCAAATGATAATGTTCCTTTGGATCGATTAGTGCTCACATAATAAATAAATATATAAACTGAAGGTTCAATATTTATTATTTGACCAGACAATAAACTTCATTTGGGTTGTTTATTATTCGCATAAATAATAAGCATCATATAAAAAAATTACATATGAGCAGCGAATATTAGAATGGAAATAAAGATCTGGATCTGTGAATCAAATTCAAGGTCGAAACATATTACATATGTTTTTCAAGGCAATTAACAAGTGGAATTATTATGTATATCATACCAGTAATTCATATGAATGACCAAAATTGCAAATACAGGAACTAAGGCCACGATACTATACAACTGAATTACATAAGATAAGACGAAAGGCGCAAACATCAAACAGAATTATGTGCATTTATTCTTTAATTCCAAACCGATATAACAACAATATAATTCAATCCAATGATAAAACTTTATTCCCAATAATTTAACATGAAGGAGGCTTTGATACCACTTGATAGAAATTATTGAGAGTCATAATCCAATAGAAGAGTCACATACCTAAATCCATGGATGAAGATAGAAAACTTGATATGGTTATGATTTTCCTCAACCAAAATCTTCCTTATTCCTCTTGTAGGACTTGAAAATGACTCTTTTGATGGGTAAGAGACTACTAAGTTTGTGATTTTGGTATATTGGGGACCAACCCTTTACCTCTCTTTTATTTTGATAACCTCTCAAAAGATGATTCCCATTAAACCAAAATCTGAGAACTTAAGGAGGTCATTAAAACTATCTTAAATTATTCATTAAAACCATCTTAATGACGAAAAATTTCAAACTCAACAGCTAATATGATTATATAAATATATAGCCCATAATTAGACTAAGGAAATATAATTTTCTAACAGTTTTTTAGCTTACAGTTTCAAAGTTATCAGGTTGATTGGATCATGACTGAAGTTAATTAGTTTAAGGTTGATGGTAGTGTTAAAGGTTGTCTTAGACATGCTGAGAGTAGCAGTATCCTTAAAAGCATTTGAAAGGAGTGTTTTGTTAGTGACTTAAGTTATTTTTCTTTTTAAGTTTAGTTTTGTTGGTGACTTAAAAGTTATTTTTCTCTTACATGAATTTTAGTTCGAGTTTGATTTCTTATGTTTTGTTTTTTACCTTTTTGTTTTTCTTTTCTATGAAGTTTTTATTTGATAATATCTGATTAATGGAGCTTTAAAATATCAATCTAATTAGAATATTTAAAATTTCATTATGATATATAACATGGTTTTATTCAAATAGCAAATTAAAAAATTACTTAAATGTAAAGTATGAAAGATGTATGCATTTTTATTATCTATTAAATTTAATACAACTTAATGTAAAGTTATGTCAATGTGTTCAGATCTGCTTATTCTGAGGAGGTAGTGCATCTGCAGCTAAACAATGTCTAAGGGCAGTCCGACCTTCATGGTTCTTCTTGTTTTAAGCATCGTTGTATATACTCCTTTGCAATAATAGAGTTGATCTCCATACTTCAATCTTCCCACAACTGTCTCCAAGTATTGGATCTAAACAAACCTATTAACTTGCAAATATAACCAAACAAACACCTGCTCCTACGATACCAGTGACTCCAACTATCTAAATACGACACACCATAAGATGTGACCACCATTAATGATCCATACACGAAAACCACAAATACCTCCTTCTAGCAACAACTTATAGTTTAATTGAGATTTGGCAAACACACAGTAGGGCAGAAATACCAGTCCGAGAATGAACAATACACCCTTGGTCCTCTAAACTTGACCCAAGACCAAGCTTTAAGTTGTGCCAATGTAAATATTTCCACATCATCCACTACCGCATTATTGAACACAATTCTATTCCTATGATTCCAAATCTCCACACTATGACCACCCACATTCCATTCCACATTGTATTAATATTTTTATTAACACTAAACAATTGGAAGTTCTGAAAATGATTCACAACCTTATGATGTCTAACAGATGAAATACCTATCCATCTATCACAACTATCCCACACTTTTTGTTCAACCTCACAATTAATGAGAACATGTTGGGCTGTTTCCTCTACCTTCCTACATAGCAGGCACAAATTACTAGGAACACTAACCCCTCTTCTCACCAGATTGCCTCTAGTTGATAACTTCTCTTGCATTGCCCTCCACACACACACACTTGTGTTGAACTAGCCACTTTGAGGCTCCATAATTCCCTAAACCACGCAAAGTCTATAAAAAGGGTAAAATCTTGCAGAATTTTATATCCAGATCGAACTGAATAACTGTGCAGATCATCTTCATCCCAAATCCACCCATCTAGAACATTTCTCTTCCACTGTGCAGTAGACAACAAAGCTAACAGCTGTTGTTTTAACTCCTTTTCCCACACGAACATCGCCCTTCTCAATAACAACTGCCACCTATAGTCACTGCGATTACCACTATTCCCAATCTCCCATCTCACTAACAACACCCTCTTTGTTTAGTAAGATTAGTAAGATTGAGTACAACCTAACGAACTTTTCTTTAAGCGAAATATCACCAACCCACTTATCATCCCAAAAACTTATTTGATTCCCATTACCCAATCTCCACCTATGCTCTCAAACCAATTAGACCGTTGATTACCTACGTCACAAATAATATACAAATCTCACCACCAGCTAGAACTTATTCTATTTGCCATTATCGCTTCCATATCCCTCCAAATACCATACCTAAACTCTATAACGTCCCCTCACATGTATACAGATTAAAACATAAAAAATAAGAAAATCAAACAGAGTAATACAAACTGTGATCCTTATAATTTATACATCAGCCCGAAATTTACATTTATATACGTAATAAATGTTCTCCCATAAGCTATTCTCGATCATGCAATTTTTGCTCAACACGTATCATCCGATTAAGCAACCAACGTTAAGAAAAACTAAGCATTCTCGATGGTCATAAGCTACCATTAACATCAAATCAGCAAAACATTTCCATTTTTGGATATTTAAAAAGAAAAAAAAAAAGTGATACACACAACCACATATGTCATAAGATGACGTATACGTATCCATGGATAGATCCGTAAGACAACAAGTATTTACAACGAATTCTTATAAATAAAGTCCCATACAAAATATTATATGTGACACACAATCATGCAACTTTATCAAAAGGAAAAAACCATTGTTAAGCCTAATTACAACATGATTCCATACATGTATGTAACTGTAGAAGGAGTCAAAAGTTATCAGAGTTTATTTAAGTTATTTGATTTTTCAAGCAAAATATATAATTATATTTTGTTGAGTAGCGAGTCTTTTAAAATAAAAAAGACCAAATTAAAAGAAAAAACTTAGATGACCTTGTTTATTTTATTCGTGCAAGTTTAGATTTAATTTTTGGAGAGTCAAATTCTCAATTGTGAATAATAATTTTCGATGCCAAAAACTAAGTCAAGATTCGGCTTTCATAATATAAAAAAAATATATATTTCTTTGCAATTTTCTTAAAAAAAAGGGAAGGAATTTTTTTTTCAAATAAAAAAAATAAATTATAACAAAAAATAATTTAAAATAATTAATTAAAATGTTGATACTAATTTCAATTTGGGAGAAACAACAAAATAAAAAATAAGTTCATTATAAATAAATTTTAGAAAAGATTGAGTATAATTTCAATTTTGATTTTGTAATATAATTGAGAATAAATTTTTTTATTGTTATAATAATTTTCAAAAAAAAAAAAGTGACGAAAGAAGAAAAATATAAAATTTCACATCATTATTATTATAAAATTAGTTTATTATTATGATAAATTAAATTATTTGATATTTTATTGTAATGGATTGAAAAATTTATAAAATCAACTAACGCGATGATAGTTAAAATTCAGGATTAATTTAATATTTGAAATTTAGTGTTAATTTAATTCGGTGTTAATAAAATATTTTTAAATGTTTTTAACTTGAAATATCATTTTGAAGAAAACTTTTAAAATTAAAAATTTCATCACCTATTCCTTAGGATTACAAAACAGTTTATTATAATGACAAAATCTTAGTTTATATATTATTAAAAATATATAAAAAATACTTTCAAATATTTTAACGTTAAAAAATTAGTATTATATATAATTAAAAAAATTATTAAATTGATAACAATTTGTTACATTATTTAAAAAACTAAAAATAATTTTTATTTTATTAAAAATACTATATTTATTTTATTTTTCATATGTTCAAAACTAAAGTTATATTTTTATCATAAATTGTGTTTTTTATTTTTAAAATATTTTTTCCTCTCAAGAGTTAAAAGAAAAATGTTAGAATTAATTCAATCTCTAAGAAGTCAAATTCTGACTCTTTTTTATGTTGAAAATCATTATAGTTGAGAATTCAACTTTTTAGAGTCAAATTCTTAACTTAGAAGTCTAGTTTAAAAAATAAAGTGTGAGAAAATATATTTAAATAATATTTTTTTTATTTAATGTATTTTGGTAAAAAATGATTGAATAGTAGGAGGATGAAACCCATTAATTTAGAAAGATTGGTACTGAAGTACAATGAATTCAATGGAACACTGAAACATAAAACGTGACAGAACACCTTTCTCTCTACAAGCTAATTTATTTATCATAAAACCAAGTTGAAATGGACCTTGCCGACAGGAACTGCCGCCGTAGAAAGCACAGTTTTTGTCATATAAATATAACATAAAAATCAGTCATAATGTATATATATAAAGTGTATGAGATGACTGCACGAAATTACAGTTTTTGGATTGTGAAGGAAGAAGTAGCTTTTACCATTTCTGATGCAGACATGTCCACGCGAGAAATAGCATATGTTGCTCACCTAAAACAGACAGAAACCACGTGACACAGTCACAATGGTTATGTTAATCACGCGGAAACCACGTGATAGTGCCATTGATGATAAGAAATCTCTCTATCTTTCTTGCTCCCCACAAAATAACACGAGGATATACAATGTTGGCTATTCCTTTTGGTTTCTACCACAAACTCTGCATAATCCAGGGAAACTGTAGATAATACGATTCCTTGGGTTAAAAGTATATTTACCAGTTTGTAAATTCTGTATCTAATCGATGTGGGCTTTTCCTTGGTTTAGGGCTATCAAATCGAGTTGGTATGAGGATGGTTTTAGAGGACCCGCCTCGTGGTGAAGCCAGTTGTTAGCAGCCATGGAAACAAAGGGTATCCTCCGTACTATTGAGCTGTTCGAAGAAATACCATGCATCCTGATTTGGCATAGTTAACCCCATGCCTTCTTCCACGTAACATTACCACAAATATCAACCAGATCACAACACAAGGGCCTTGTTTCGAAACTTGTACCAATAAATACCATACACTACATCAGAGGGAGAGTTGGCCGCGTGCCACCCTCTAAACCACGATAACCACCTTTCAACTCGCCTACAGTCTCCTCCAGACAAAGTTCCAAACATCATAGCACACTGTGTTTGCGCCTACGCATGCATATGCATGTCCAATAATTTATGACCAGAAGAAAAGAACAATCCTGAGGACATGATACCTGAACCCCCAAGATATTTATTTTGGTCAAGTAACACTAGTGTTCAAATTATAGTTAAATATAAGTTTATATATCACTGTGAAAACTTGTTAGGATCCGCAAGTAAAACTTGGGATTATCTACTTAGTAGCATGATTGAAGAAAAAACTGAAAGCATTCATGAGTATCTTGAAGTAACGATAATAATAAAAAAAATTAGAGAGAAAAGAAAAATAAAGTATATCAAAAATTTTATTAAATGCAAGAAGAAGAGCGTGTGAAAGACAAGGTTACAACTTATATATATAGAATGAAAAAATCAAAAATAAAAATTTTAAAAAGTCGATAGACAAAGTCATGAAATGATAATTGATTATCCAAGTGTTAGACGATAAATGATCAACTAGAGATTGTCTGCTTTAAGAAAATACAAACAAAAATATGTTTATCAGACTCTCTCAAGCTGAGAATAGATATTCAATATTCTCAACTTGGGAACATGTCCTCAAAGATACTAGGAGGAAGTGACTTGGTATAAATATTAACAACTTGAAGAGATAATCTGATTGGATTTGGAGTTGTTCAATATTTTGGAAAAATGGAAATGAAAATTGGCTAAGGACAAACCTGAACTCTAGAAAGAAATTTTGACATCTAAAATCTAGACGAGGTAGTGGTAGTGGTCGTAACTGTTGTGGTGGAAGGATATTAGGAGAACATACACAAAAGAACAAAAGGATAATTGGTCTAATAGTAATATAAGGTGAAATATACTAATAGGTAATAAAATTAAGTTTTAGTATGGTTAGGGGAGTTCTCCTTGAGGGATAAGTTCCTAAGGTTGTATATGAATTCAATCCTAAAGGATGCTAGCTTAGGAAAGACATGATTTCGAAATGGAGATAGGTGAACATGGAACTTATCTTAAAAAAAGGAGTGCTTAGAGTGGAAAAGAAGTATGATATCCACTTAAATGAGTGAGTTAGAAGGAAACATTTTGGATAGGGATAAAGAGGAAAAAAAAAATGTAAGAAGGTCACTAAGACTCAAACTTATACTGTGAAATCGACATATAACAATCTCAAATGCACTAATCAAAACGAAATAAGACCTTTATATGATCTCTTTTAGAAAACCAAAGCCTTACCAACTAGTCATGTTTCAAGATAGTGATAAAACTATAACACACCTTTTCTTCACCTATAGAATAACAACATGGAAATGTGTGATCTGTAGGCAGGAATAAAATCTACACAACATATATAATACTATAAAGATTCACTTTTTACCAATTTGGATTAAGAAATAATAAATATAAGAGTGATAAAATGTATGTGAATAGCGTAATTTAGAGTGTTTAAATTCACAAAAACAATATCATTTTTAGAAATGCAAACCCAAGAAATTTTTTCCTATTTGTCAACTCAAAGCATGAGTTTGGATCACAAACAAGTTTTTTTTTTCTCATACTCTTTTTTTGGTGCATGTATCCAATCACTTGCTTAAAATTTATACATTGTTGGGCTACATATAGTGACTTAGGGATCACTATTAATATTATTTGCAAGTTCTTTCAGTATTCATAATGTCAAAACACCTCTATTATTATATATGAAAAACTGAGAAAATTGTTGTTGATTATAATGTAAAACTGAAAGGATTATGGGAAAGATACTATATTAAGAAGTGAATTTTAGTCTAACTCAACCTTACAAAACCCACTTATTAGGTGAGATTTGCACCAATTTATAAACTATTGAAAGATCTCATCCTCATCTTTATTGATATGGGATTCTAACAAGTAATATACCTTCTTTTCTAATAAAGGCTGAGAGATACTTTAAGGCATAAAATACTTTTGTTATAGAATATTTTTGTTTGTTTCATTATTTTGTAACTCTTGAATTATTTTAGTTCTTTTTATATTTTACATATATTTCTTTACTAGGCATAATATAAATATCCTCTGGTCTTCTTTCTCTTCATGCAACCAATGGAAAATGACCAATTAAAATGAAAAATTCACATAAGAATAAATAATTTTGACGTAGAAAAAAAAACAATTTGAAGAAGAGAAAAGAAAATATACGCCATTTTGAAAGAAGAAGTAGAGTATCCAAAAGTTCTTCTAATTATCAAAGCCATGATTAAAATTAGGAATGTCACATGAAAACTATGGTTTAAGAAGACATGAGTTAATGACATTTACAGTCAACAAGTAGTCAACTAGTCAAACATAATCTTTCTAAGTTCCATGACATAAATTATCTGAAGAAGTATCTTGATTCCAAGACAAATTTTGATCAATTTTTAAAATTTTGTAAATTAGGGATAAATATATGATTTATTACCTATTATTTTTCCTACAATTAATTTCTATATTTTTTTATAATTTAGGTTCCATAATTTTAAACTATTTAAAAGACTAAAATAATTTAATTCCTGTAATTTAAATAATTTAAAAGATTTACTTCCAGGGACTAAATTAGTACTTATATTCTAAAAAAATTAAAACATTTATTCTTAGAAACTAAACTATAATTTTAAATAATTTATTAAATTTTAATCTTATAAATTATTCCTATGGATAAATATATAATTATTTCTTATGATTTCTCTCTAATTATGTCTTTATAATTTTTTTATAATTTAGTCTTTACAATTTTTAAAAATTTAAATGACTAAAATAATTTGGTTCCATATAATTTTAAATACTGAAATATACATTTTATATTATTTAAAAGATTTACTCATAAGCTCTAAACTAAAAAATTACAAATTTTTAAGTTAATGGGCTAAAATAATTTAAAACATTTTTTAAACTTAAAAAATAAATAAAACAGTCAATTTTATTTTATTTTCAAAATTTCAATATCAACCATCAATATCAATTTAATTGAAACATTATACATTTTTTCAAATAAAATCCCTAACATCAACTATAAATTAAATTTTAATAACAAAATTCGGATATAAGAGACCGAAAAAAACCTTTCGTCACCAGAGAAAAGATATATCTAAGAGCCTTCAACGCTCATGCAATGCAAATATAACGAGAGCCATAAATGAGGATTGTAATATTAGACTTAAATGCTAGGTGCCCTATAAAAGTCACCTTTTAGTCGGGTGACGTGGACGTGTTACCTAAAGTAAAAAGTGGTTTTTAACATTGTACTTAAAGGGAGAAAAGTTTAAATTATTTCCAAAAAGGCAATGAGTTCTTTTTTCTTTTTTTTCACTTCACTGCTCATGAAGTATAGATTTTCACTACAAAATTACAAAATTTAGGATTGTTTCCTGGATGAGGTTACCCGACAGCTCCGTGGATTCAATCAAATGTAATTAAATTGAATTAGATTTATTTATGATTAAATTAAATCTGATTGAATTTAAATTAATTTAATTTTATACTAAGTGGATGATGATTCTTTGTGAATGTACATGAGTTTTAATACAGAATATACTCTTATATTTATACTACAGATAAATTATTATATTTTATTTTTTATATATTAACTTGTTTGAATAAATTTGTTGTAATCTAACTTATTTATTTATTAAAGTTTTGAATTACTTTTTTATAAAATTTGTATTTTTTTTAAAATAAGTTTATATTTGAAAATTATAATTTTTAAAAGTTTTAAATATTTTAAATAAATTGATTTACCCAATCTAATCAGATTTAACATAAAAAAAACGTATAAACTTAATCCAACTCGTTATTTTTTAGTGGTATGAGTAACGGATTTCTCTAAATTCTACCTAACTCAACGAGGAACATCCTTAACAAAATTAACTATTTAAAATTATGATAAAATCAAACATGGAATAAAATGTGTAGTTAGTTACGAATCAATAACTAATTTTGTATAAGCATGATATTTTATTCTCTAAAGTATATTAATGCCAATTTAAGAAGGAATGTTCCGTAAAACATTTTCCTTTCAGTTCTTAATGAAATGTTTTTGAAAATTTCCCATGTTTAACACAAATATTTGATTATAAAGCGACATGAATATTTGAAAAAACTATTTCCAATAGTCTAATACTTCTATAAATAATTTTAATTAAGTTTTTCGTGAAAACTTTTCATAAGAATGAATTTGTACGTTTGTTTAATCTATAAGAATGAATTTGTAAGTCCGTTTAATCTATAAATTGTGCATTTTCTTCTTATTTTGAGTATTTTGATGTCATTCATTTTATATATGTTAATTTTTTTTACATGAAAGTTAAGTAAGGAGAAAAGAAAAAACAGAATTCACATCAAAACATTAAAGCAATTCTAATGCTAAACTAATTTTATTTAAGTAATCACTCTCACATACTTGATGTCATTGTATGAAGGTTGATGATCATTGTTATTATTGATCTATATCTAAACTATTGGAATGAGAAAAGAATCATGATTGCTTGTCATAATGATATTTGTTTAGATAAATGGTAAGTGAGATGACGAATATGCTACATTGTTGGGAAATTACAAACTTGACAGACTAAAAAGATCATTATTGGCAGATGAAATGTCAATAATAAGTTATTACACACATTACACATTTTTTTCCAACTTTTACTCTACAATGATAATTCTCTAATAAACATTGATGTCTTTGCAGGTTAGTGTAGACAAATGGATGAATATATCCAATTTGAGATATGTAATAGCTAGTAGATATAATATAGTTTTAGTGTGTTTACTATTGAAGCAAAATATGATGATATTTCCGTTAAAAAGTAAGCATCCTATAGAAATCAATATGCATAGAGTCATATGTATTGAATATGTGTACGATTCACATTTTGTTCAAATATTTTCAAAAACATGTGGTCAAGGTTTATTTTCATATTTGCAATTACTTATCCATTATATTATACTTTCAAACAAACTAGTGTAGGTGAGATTACAGGATGATTGTCCCACAACAACTGTAGATGTACTGTTGTCTACATACTCTTATTCGGAATGCTAAATTATTATCTTTATTTTATGTTAGTTAAATGCAAATGTTTGTCTAAATATTATGAGTTACATACACATATGTTAGTCTTGTTGTAACACCCCACAAAATATAACTTCTATTTAATTAGCTAAGATAACATGTTCATACACATCTTACAGTAATCCCTAATTAACAAGCATCAAAATATAAAATCATGCTAAACTGCCAGTTTAAAACATGTTTACAAAATCATATACAAGTTTTTTCAAAATAAAGCACTATTCCTATAACTATCAACATCACTCGCTCAAGTGATCCTCTACACATCCATCTGCAGCACCATCTGCTCCCGTGTCAAAAACACGATCATCACAGACAGATATGAAGCACAAGCACAACAAAATAAAGGGTAAGCTAACCAATTTTAAACAATTCTAAGTCATTAAATCAAATGTCAGATTTAACACAACACATTCATCTCAGGATCATCCATCTCAGTCAATAAAATGAAATCATTACAATAATAAGACACTGACATACTACAGACTTGACTCTACTTCCGGAAGACTCGTGCATTGAATAGACCCTGAGATATGCACCATACATCTCCAAATTGTGAATCCACACAGCCCCCACACAAATGAATCATCAATCAATCATGTATGACAGGGTTAGTCCCTCTGAACTTTCCTGACCAGCTATATTTCAAGCTGCAGTCACCCAGTTCAGACCTCCTTCGACTCTCACCACCAAGTAATGATCATCTATTTGATTCCTATTACTAGTAGAGTCAGAATATCAATCGTTATTGATCAAATCCTTAGACAATGCACTGCCTAATTAACCCAGACACGGGTGTTTTTTTTCATGAAAACACTATGCCTAGGCTTTTACCAACTTTATCAACACTTTTAACAATATCACATCACAATATAAATCTCTACTCATGCATTCACTCACTTTTCAATCTCAATCTCAACTTCAATCTCAACATTTAAAGAAATCAATAAACCATCAATACAATTAAACTTAGATTATTAATTTATCTATTTTATTAAATTCATATATTGCATTACCAAAGAATCAAACCATCCAAAACAGAAAGCCCTCGCCCAAAACAAATTTTTTTTTTTTTGGGTTTAGCTTGAGCAAAAATTTCTAGCTTGAGCAAAAATCCCTCTCGCTTGAGCAAAAATCCTATCGCTTAAGCAAGATTAGTCCAGAGAGCATCCTAGTTCCAGGGACATTCTCACCTGGGTGAAATTACTCTCGCCTGGGAGAGAAGACTTCCTCGCCTGAGCGAAATATATCTCGCTTGGGCGAAACTGGACTCGAGAGCACATGTTAGATCTTCAAGTAAACTCGCCTGGGCGAGAATGCTTAGCTCAGGTGAGTTATGCAGAAAACAGAGAATTCACAGATGACTCTAACAGTTCCTACTACCTCAGAGCTACCATGCATGCCTCAGATGACTAAAATAATAAGAATCAACATGTTTATACAATAAATGGTCTACCCTAACACAGAATACCTCAACATTCCATTAAGTTCACACAACTGTCTCATACATGCAACAATCAAATCAACATTAATCCAATAATTTAGACCTGCAGAAAACTTTACCAAATACAAATTGTATAACTACTACAATCACTAACTTTTCTGTCCAAAGCTTAAATTTTTAAACCAGACAAGCACAGATTTCAGGTCAGCTTCCCTTACCTTAATCGTAGTGAAAGTTTTCTCTAACACTCCCAAAAGCTTAAGATCCTCAGAAACTCGAATCTGCACCAAAGGACCTCTGATCAACGATCAGACTAACACACTAAGAAATTGAGCTCACATAGACACCGTCTGATGGCTCAGAGGCCACATGCAAGCTCAGTAAGCAGAGGAAAAACAAAAACCTAAATCTGGCTCTAAGGAAAAGGGGCAGAAAATGAACTTACTCTAACAGAGGTTCTGATCGGATAGACTTGCTTTGTTCTTCGCCACGAGTCCAACGGTGGGCTCCGCTCGAGAAACTGATGAAAGACGGATGCAGAGGCTTAGAGAGAAGTTAGAGGAAAGGAATGGGTAGAGGTTTAGAGAGATGGTGGCTTAAGTGAAAATTAGACTTGACTACTAGCTTCTTCTATAAATACTTATTTTTAGTTTAATAATAAAATAATCAGGTGCTCATTCCACTTTTACTACTTCTACTCTCAAATGACAATTTTCTAAGTTGTTACATTCTCCCCAACAAGAAAAAATTTTTGTCCTCGAAAATTGGCTTACTAGTGAAAAGGGGAGGGTAGCTTTCTCTAATGGTCTCCTCCAACTCCCAAGTGAAATCACCAGCTTTGACATCACATAACATTTTCACCATGCTGATAGCCTTACCTTAAGTTGCTTAGTCCGTTGATCTACAACCTTGACCAGTTGGGCTTGAAACTCAAGTTTTATTTGACTTGCACTTCATCCATTGCTAAGATAAGGCTGGATCAGACACATACTTCTTCTGTTGCGACATATGAAATACTTGTGTAGATTAGCTAATTGTGGAGGCAGAGCAATCTCATAAGCCACTGGTCTTACTTTTCCAAGAATTGAATGTGGCCTAACAAACTTAGGAGTTAACTTCCTTAACTTGATAGATCTCCCTATACCCTTAGTAAGTGCCACTCTCAAGAAGACATGCTCTCCAACTGCAAACTCCCATAGCTCTCTTCGCTTATCAATATAAGACTTCTACCTACTATGAGAAGCTTCTATCCTTTCTTGGATCTGCTTACCTTCTCAGTAGTCTGTTGGAGTAACTCTGGCCCAACCAATATTGCCTCTCCATCCTGGTACCAACACAGAGGAGTTCGACACTTCCTTCCATACAAAGCTTCATAGGGATCCATTCCAATGCTAGCATGATAACTATTATTGTAAGTGAGCTCCACTAGTGGTAAAATCTCATCCCAAACACCAAGATGATAAAAAAAAAAAAAAAAGACAAGTTCTTAACAAGTATTCCAAGGATTGGATCGTTCTCTCTGATTGTCCATCGATTTGGGGATGATATGCAAAACTCATGTTCCACTTGGTCCCCAAAGCATCCGGTAGAGTTTGGAAAAATCGAGATATGAACCTGGGATCTCGATTAGAGACTATGCTAGAGGGCACTCCATGCAGTCTCACAATCTCCTTAATATATATCTAGCCAACTTGGTCATAGATATTCTCAAATTCACATGCAAGATGAGCATCCTTTGTCAATTGATCCACTTATCATCTAAACTGCATCATGACCACGAATTGACCTTGGCAAATGAGTAACAAAATTCATGGCTATACTATCCCACTTCCATGCAAGAACATCCAATGACGGTAATAACCCACCAGGCTTTTGATGCTCTATTTTTTCCTTTTGACAAGCCAAACAAACAAGAACATATTGAGCTACAACCCTTTTCATACCTGACCAACAAATAACTCCTTAAAATCTTTGTAAATCTTAGTCATGCCTTGATGAAGATTAAAGTGACTCTTATGGCCTAACAAACTTATTTTTATAAAAAACAAATACATTCTGATTTTTGCAAGCATTAATCCATTCTATTCTATAATGTAGTATAATGTATTTCTAAATCCTAAGATGCATTCCAAAATGTACAATATAAAATATATTTTTGTCTTTTCATCATCCTATCGTGGTGCACCTTCAAACTATTGAGTTGCAGTGACTTTTTTTTTTTTATTTATTTTCTTTTCATTAGATCAAATTGAACCCACACTTTTGGATTACTTCATTTTATGTTTCTCTCGTTAAAATCAAATTTGGACGTCTTAAATTAAATGAATATTTAAGTATCTATTTGAATGGTTCTTCCTACACCTTTATACTTTTCTTCTTGCATCTCTATAATTTAAAAATATTAAAATATCTGTTTAAAATTTGCATTTTAAATTATGGAATTTAGAATATAATTTCATGTATTCTGGATTATATTTCGGATATCAAAATACAAAGAGAAATTATATTATAGATTATGCAGTCTAAAATATAAGAAAGTAAAGAAGGATGCGGCTGAGAAAATAAAAAGAATGGAAAGAGTAAAATTGTACTTTTACTTCTCCCATGCAGGTGTAGGAAGCAACAATCCCATTTTTTTTTCCCCATGATTTTACCCTACATATCGGTTCGTTTGAGTCAAAGGATTTAGCTACCATTTTTTTTATGTTCTTTTCTCTTGATTTTCTATTTTTGCATTTTGAATCATTTGAGCCCATTCGAAAAATGTAAGATAATAAGGGTATTTCTTTGTGCACCTTCATACTTTACTCCTGGACTCCAAATTTCCACTGTTATTTTAGTTTAAATTGTTTACCAGACTTTGCAATATGAAAAGTTTCCGGATCGTGCAGTCTACAAACAGTTAATTTTCTTTTCTTAATTTTTTTTTAAATTACATAAATCAAAAACCACTTTTTACTTCCAAAATTCATTTTTACTTAAAAAAAATTTATAATTTGTATAATTTACAACTGAAAAATGACTTTTGTAGCATGCAAGCCAACTGATCCTCTTCTTTCCAACTTTCCCTTATTTCCTCGATTGCCACCTTCGACCTGTGAAACTCGTGCAGTAGCGTTTTATAGTGGCAATAGCAATGGGTGAAGGAGATGACTTACTTTTGTTTAGGGGCATTTTGGTCTTTAGGTGCAAGTGGAAGATATGGGGTGCAGAACCCAACATTGAGATGACAACTAAGTGTTGAATGTTATTTTCAGCCTTTTGGCCCATTAAAATATCACTCAACATCAATGCATGTTTCTCATGTAATATTTGTTGGTGTGACATTTTTTTAATAATAATATAATTAAGGTCCTTCAAATATTAGCTGATAACGTACTTTAAAAATAAAATTGATACATATATTAATAAATTTTGTTAAATGTATTCTAAAACTTAAAAAAAAAATAAAAACCATATTCTGTGTTCTGTTAAATAAAGTTAATTTTTTATTACATATTCTGTTTTTAGTAACTGTAAAATGACCTTGTCATAATAAAAGTCTAAAAAAACAAAAATGCAAAGACTGAAACGACATCGTTAAGCGTAGAAGAGAAAGGAAAAGAACGGCGTCGTTCTACAAACGCAGTTTAGAAATCCATTTCGCGAGAAACCAGAGAGAAGAAAGAAGGAAAACAGAGAGAGCTCGATTCGCAGCAATGGAGGAGCTAATCGTAGCAGTACTCTCGATGCTTCTCGTCGTAGCGTTGATCCCACTCTACCTATGGAAACGCCGTCAGGATTCTCAGCCTCCAACTCACCACGACGAACCTCCCCAGGTTTGCACCTTCTTCCAACTCCATCACTCTTCCCTCATTTCGTCACTAAAACCCTAATCGCTTCATTTTAAGGTCATAACCAAATTTTTTGATTATTGATAACCAATCGATAGGCCCCGCGGAGAGAAACAGTGGTGCGCGCCACCGCCACTCGTCGCATGCGTCGCCGACCTGCCGCTGGAGCTAGCACGTCGGCAAATCCACCTGCGACGGGAGAAGGTTTATCTTTTTGCTCTTTTATTTATTTATTTATTTATTTATTTTTAATTTAATTTGTTGTGTCTAGGTGAAATGCAATAATGCCTTGGTGAATGAAAATGTGAATCAGAGATGTTACTTCTTCATAAATCCGAGATGAGTTGTTTTATACTAAGAATGTTTGGATAAACTTTGAAAAAAAAAAAAGAACAAAAATAAATTTATCTTTAAGGAAATTAATATAAAACAATTTCCATTAGCTTCTGTAAAACAAATTTGAAGTTAGGGAGGAGTTCGTTCCATATTTTTCTTCGTATTTTCTCATCTTACCGTAAGTGCTCGTAAAGAATTTTGTTCAAAATGAACCCAAGGACGGTTGATGGATGTGAAATCATGGAAATTTGGTGATCTTTGTGGGTTTATGTTTTGCTATCTTGTTAGATACATCAATGTTATGCATTGTTAGTGTTTAAGTTAGAATGAGATATAGAGATAATTGTACCTTTAGAGTCAATTGTTTGACTTCTGATTTGCTTAGATAATTTTCTCAATAATCATTTACAGGGAAGATATTAAACTTTTCTCATACATTAAAATTAGATTATTGACAGTTTTCTTTTTCGCTTCCCCAAAAGCTGATCTTTACGCACGTATAAGCTAAAATAATTTAACTTACGAGAGAAACTCATTCGTTTTACCTTTTTATTTTCTTCTCTTATAAGTGCATATTGAGAAGTTTATATGGAAGTAAGATTGGACTGGTTGGTGAATGGAAGTATGCATAGAAATTGCTTCTTGAGACTGGGTTGCCATTTTGAAGTGATGAACTGTTTGCATGTAAACAGAATCTGCGGGTGAGAGTGACGATGAAACTGCTGGTGGAGGGTATTATGAGGCTAAAGCATCAAAGAAAAAGGAAATCAAAAGGCAAGAGAGGGAAGCACGGCGTCAGGTATTTTTTGTTTTGTTTTGGAAACTGGTAATGTTAACTTTAGGGTAATTATATGTGGACGCCTAATATCACAAACACTCCATTAAGACCTATTATCTCCCTCCCAATAACGTTTCTTATCATACCTACACTTCTCTCTCTATCTCTCTCTAGGGGTCAACTAGCGTGGTGATGTCCGGCTATCATTTTCCTTCTTTTTACTTGAGTATATTTTTGGCTGGATTCTTGCTTTTTGCACCATAGCTTGTAGCCTTCTATACTAATTTACAAATGGACTATAATGTTTGAATTTGATTTACCAAAAGGGATGGTTTCTTGAAATGAAAGATGTTATCTGTGTTTGAAGGTTTAGTAAAGGACACCTGACTCAATCTATATTAGTATTATTATTAAAACTGTTTAATTTCTCTGCACGTTTCACTCTCTTTTGAGAATGCATCCTGCCTAAATGGGATTACTGTAATTTTGTTAAAAAGCATGGTTATTTTGTTTTGACCCGTTATTGTTTTTCCCATGCGGTGTGCATGACTACTGTCCCTAATTTGTATCAATTCTCAAACTAATACTTAAAATGTTGAACGTTGGATTCAAGGCTTTGTAACACTGGACAAAATTTGTACTCAGATAGGGGTGCTGAGTGTTTAATCCTAGACAACTGCCCTTCACCGCCTGTCCAGGGCATTGTTATGTATTTTTTGAATTTCTAAGCTTAATGTTTCACTTATTTGAAGGATTTCTCTATGTTGGTTAAAATTTAAATAGTTGTATTTTGGTCTTTCTTCTTGGAAGGCTGATGAAGCTGCACGAGAGTCAAAGCAGGCAAAACAGGATCGTTATTCAGAAATGCGGAGGTTGAAGGATGAGGAGCGTGAAGCACAGGAGCGTATGTTGGTGAGTTCATTACCTTGTTCTGATTTGATTTTAGTATCAATTTCGTTATGGTTTATTAACTTGCCAAGCACATGCTTTGTCATGGTTCATATAGGAAGAGGAAGCCAAAGCTCAGAAGGCTAAGGAGGAGGAGGCTGCTGCGTTGGAGTTTGAGAAGTGGAAAGGTGAATTTTCAGTTGATGATGAAGGTACCCTTGAAGAAGTGCAGGATAGTGCTGAAGACTTGCTAGCCAATTTTGTTGAATATATAAAGGTTACTCTCCATTAATTTCCTCGATTTCCCTTTAATAAATTTTTAAAAATTTATTCATGCTAAAAAAAAAATTAATAGCAATTAACTAGGATTATGATTGTCATCTTTGAAGAGGTTTTATAGCAATACTAATTTAGACTTAATTGTGTAATCATTCAGAAGCACAAATGTGTTCCCTTAGAAGATCTTGCTGCAGAATTTAAATTGCGAACACAGGTATTCTTACCTATCATATTCATTTATTTGAATCAGCTTCTTTACACAGGTTGATCCCGTGTCCCTATTTGTACTGTTACACGTGATCATGTGACCAATACCTGACCAGTACTACATTACTACACAATTATTAGTAACCACCGACCAATTAAGTTTCTCACCACCGACAATTTCTGTTTCCGAAAGAGATAATAGGATGAAAGTATAGTTTAGAAAGATGACTAAACTTACCTTGAGGTTACTGATTTTATTTTTATTTTTAAATATTTTGTATTTTTAAGGAAGCTAGTTAGAACCCTGAGTCTAAGATAGATGATGCTACTCCAATCTGATATGATAAAAAAGTAAGAGTTCTTGAGTGGAGAGATGGAGGAAGGGAAAATGGAGACGTAAGTTAGAGTGAACAGTGTATTTGTACTCATTACTAAATGGTGCTTGTTTTACGTCATCCTTTTTTCATTCCCGTGAATCTGAAGATGCAAATTAATGTTCTTACCTTCGTTAGGCGGCTATGAAAATATTTTCCCTGGTATCTTTATTTCCAGGAAAATGTCTCCTGGAGATAGAAGTTATTGTTTGTAATAACTACCTATTTCCATTACGTACTTCTCTCTCTTTATTTTTAATCCTATGTTTTTTAATTATTAAATACCAACCAAACATGTTAGTAGAAATATCATTGCTGGGCATAATATTCCAAAGAATATGATTCCTAGGAATACAAAATTATACCGTGAAACAAATGCCCCCTTAGAAGGGCTCTATACATGAGCGATCATATAATTCTATTCATCAAGGATGTTGTTGTGCAATCCTATTAGTTTTCTCGTGCCTTAGTGCTCAATTACAGTTTACAATTAGCATCACTGGGCTGTGAGGGAAGATGGTTGGATCCTAGTTTTCATCCTTCGCTGTTCTTTATTACAGGCAGGATTGTATGAACCCATTTTCATGAGCTTTTGGGCCCTGAATATATCTTCTTCAAGTGACAGCTCTAAACCGTTCTATCTGACTGATCATACAACCACAGCTGCTGATTTGAGAAATTGAAACCCCTAAATCCCCTTTGTCTCAATCAATAAGAATTACCTGACCTACCTCTTCTCTGTCTGACCTGACCCCTCTCACCCAGACTTCCTTAATGATGGCTCAACATCTTTGTTTCTTTGCCCTTGACTTGATCATTGGAACTCTACTCGACATTTGAAGCCCCGCTCCTGTTTCTAAAGCCGCAGATTGAGTTTCTTTGGGGCCTTTTGTTTCAGATTAAGCCTCTCTTAGATGTTTGGACTGGCTTTTGTCCGGTTCCTTTTTCATCTGCTATTTCACTTTTAATAATCATTATCAAATAGAAAATAGATTATGGTTTTAATAATACAATAATTATGAAAATAAATATTAAAGTTCTTCCTTGAGCGTCAGTGGTATTACTAGGTATGCATTGCTTTATTTTATTATCACTGATTAAAAAACTTTGTTTTATTATCATACTTTTTGTGTTAAATTATACTTTGTATTTTATGGCAGGATCTCATGATCCTTGCTACAGTCCCATGATTTATGATCTTTCACCCACTCTTTTGATCTTAGCTAGTGTCTTGGTATTCTGAAAATTTTGGACCTTCGAATTGCACATTATAACTGGTAGTTTTAGTTATATATTTTCTGGAATTGATAAAAAGAAGGATATTACAAAGACCAGACAACAGAGGAAGATCACAGAACAAAGTCCCTCATCGAGAGCAACCTCTCTCGATACACAATACAAAGTTTGTTCTCTCTCAAACACATTCAATACCTCATGAAATGCAGAAACATCCATGCAATATCTTAGAAAGTGAGTTTTAAGTATAATTCAACATCACAAAACTAACTTGTAATATGAGGTTTGCATCCACTTATATGTTATAATCTTTAATTCTATAATGTGAGATTTTCAACATACACTCTCATGTTACTAAGATAAATTCTTATATTATTTTAGAAAGTTGACTTTAAGTCTTACTCAATCTCACAATATTGAATTGTATAGGGTGAAGTTGAATCTACTTATGTAGTGTAATTTTGGTCATATTTCTCATTGATGTTAGATATCCAACACAATATATAGAACAGCTCTTGATAACTGTCTCAAATCTAGCATTGACTAAATGACTGTCGTGAGACACAAAGAAACTGATTATTCAGAGACATTACTTCCGAAATTAGTGTCTAGAGGTACATCATATAAACCGTCCTATCCACAACCTTGTTATTTATACTAATTCTGGAACACAATAATTAATTTGGGTGCACTACAAGAAACAAACAATCAAAATACGGCACTCCCCTTTAAGTACTAATTTGTTTCATAATCAAGTATTTTGCAATACAAACCTCTCCCTTTTGGATGAAGATCTGTAAAGTAATTCCTGTTCCCATTTCCAGGAGAAGAGATACAGGCCCTTTAAGTTGAATTATAGTTCCATTTGGCACTTTAGCTTGTAATTTACTCTCTGTATAATTTTATGGGTATTAGACCAAGTGGTGATAGTTTCTAAGTAGAGAAGCCCTATATGGAACTTTCTTTTGAGACACTATCAATATATTTAAGGATGAATATTGTTATAGTTTGTACTGTCTGAGTGATATCTTTTTCATTCACCGGCTTCCTTCTTTTTCTACTCATGCAGGAATGTATCAATCGTATCACATCGCTGGAAAGTATGGGTAAGGACCTTGCTATTTAAATTGTCTTTCATCGTAACAAGTATGTATTATCTTTCCTGTCTTTTTCCTTTTAGATTTTCGTCCTTTACATCACCTACACGCCCTCTGGAACTCATATAGCTAATTTACCGTTTTTTATGGTAATTCATTGGCAAGGCTTCAATGTGGAGGAAATATTAGACCCAATTGGGATTCCGTATGTATATCTTAATTTATATCCCATTGTCACTAGTTACAGGTTGTCCATACTCATTAGCTGTCCTTATATTAAAACCTTCCCACAAAGAATGACCAAGTTTTTTTTTTTTTTTTTTTTGTTATTGTCAAATAGCAAAGGACAATCTACCCTTTTCTTAGCATTGTTACTCAATCTAATTATTCTTTCGTGAGTTGTTGAATGAACAGTAAGTTTTTTTCTTTGTGCAATCAAGGTATGTGCATTTTGTTGTGTTCTGGTATGTTATTTCAAAGTTAGCATTTGAGTTATCTGATAATTTTTCATCGTTAATGTATCCAGTTTTTTTTTTTTTTTTTTTTTTTTTTTTTTTTTATTTTTTTTTTTTTTTTTTTTTTTTTTTTTTTTTGTTCTTTCAGACTCTTACATCTAATTAGTAAACATTCTGCATCCAGAAAGAATTTATATTACCTTTGTACATTAGAGGAGCGTACTCTTATTGGATAAAATTTATTGAAAATTACAAAATCACGAGTAAGGTTTGTTATATAAGAAGAGAGATTCACATTAGTGTCTTTTCCAACTAATTTCAACCAATAATTTAATGTAATAGAAAATCGTGTTAGTATATCTTTTGAACATTGTCTTTACATGATTCCCTTTGTAGCCATTTCTACAGTACGATTATGTTTGTTGCATGTTTCCTAATAAATGTAGCTTTTAAGTAGCATTTGATAAGAAGTCAGATTTCTAATTATTTGAAGAAGCTATTTTTAGTCGCATTTGAAAGAAAACAACTGTAATTATGACTACTTTTTTAAAATAAAGTGTTTTTTTTTTTTATAATTGTAATCCAAACAAATAATTTTTGGCTCTTTATAAAATTTCCGAAACACTCGTATTACTTTTTTCAAGAGATTAAACAAGTGGGCCTTAAATTGTGTTCTTCCCCGCCCGCCCCTTCCCCACTACTAACAAGTATGCTGTTCTTGTCTCTCCTTTTAAGTAGTTGCAACTTGCTAAAATTAAAATTATTATACGTTCAAATGTTACTGCCTTTTTTTAGATTATGATATCTTACGCATTGTCTTTCAGCTGCGAAGGTGGATGGATATAATGAGTTATTTTTGTGCATCAGGTCGGCTTTCGGGTGTTATGGATGACAGAGGGAAATTTATTTACATCTCCGAAGAAGAGATGAAGGCTGTTGCTGATTATATTAAGCGGCAAGGGAGGGTTAGCATTTCCCACTTAGCAAGTAAATCAAACCAGTTCATCGATTTAGAGCCCAAAGCTCAGTACACTGACGACATTAATATTGGGGAGGAGATAACTGTCAACTGAGTTTTTTTTTTTTTTTTTTTTTTTTTTTTTTTTTTTTTTTTTTCCACATAAGAGGTGGGGGGAAACTGGTGATGTACATAAAACAAAAACAGCAATGATATGGTTAACCTAGAGCTTGGTACATGACTTTGAACAGCTTAGTACAACAGCAATTTCAGATTTTTTTTAGTGGAGAAAGTAAACCATATAGAAAGATCGTATTTCAAGAGGCAGATCAACTTGTCTGAAGATGAAATTCTCCCCAACACACTTTTTTGGAAATTGTACTACATTTTGTTTGCCTTTGTAACAATTTTAGCATTCCTTGCAGATCGGCGCCAGTTCTCCTGATGGCGAAATTTGAAACTTGATATATCCTAGATGACATTAGATAAATAAGGTGAGGGCAAGATACTATAACTTTCCGACATTTTTACCTCTAAAATAGTGGTTTCAGACTTTAGATTCTTCGTGAGAAAGTTCTGAGGGTAGTCAATAACACTATTGTTGTTTGATACTATTTAACATTAATATATATTATTATTTTATTTATATATAATATTTTATTTATATATTAGTTTATTTATATATAATATTTTATTAATAAAATACCAAGTCAAATAGAAGTATAATATAAATAGTGGTGTCAATTATTTTTTTAGTTTAAATAACGTGCCTATTTTTTATAATGGATCCTTTTAAGTCTATTTAAACTAAAAAAGTAATAAATCAATATAATCAACTGTTAATATATTAAAAAGAAGAATGAAGAAGAATAAAGATGTCCTCGAATGAAAACTCTATAATTGTATTGATTTATCCTCAGAGAGAGGGATTCAAGAGATACATTCCTTTCTACGCTCTCTCATGAAAAGTTATATTCTATCATTTTCCTTCCATCCATAATCATTCAACCAAAAATTGGTCATTTTGGGCTTTGAGTTGGAGTTGATTGTTGTGTCATGAGATCCCTGTTAGCTGTATTTTCAATTTTCTCGTCCACCCTTTGTTGATTTATGTTTATAACATTTCTATCCCGCTAAAACCAATCTAGCCCAAGACTAAGATAAGAAAAAGTTGATTCTATGGCTGTGTGCTCTTTTCAAGTAGCTTTAGATACATCCATTCCTTCCTATTGCACTAGGTATTCTTAAATGTGTTGTGTTCCTCTTAAAATAACTCTGCAGCATTATTGCTAATTGAATACTAGGTTGAAAGTCATTGGAAGTAATTGGTAGGGGAACATAAGATTGAGAATGATTTCCGCGATAGAGTTTCAATTGGGATGAATTTGGTAGGATAAGGAAGAAACAATTTAAAAGCGATCTATCCAACTTTTTTTTTCACAATACCTAAAGCTCAATTCCTGATTTTGTCTCAGAGCAATAAAATGTTGTTTGTAAAATTGTAACCTCACTAGCGCTTTATAATCCACCTTAAAGTCAACATGGACTCTGTTCTTATTTACATTTTTCTCTATTATCTGCTTAGCCCAATTAAGGTTATGCTTTAATTTGAACAAAACAGAATTTTGTTCATAAATAATAACCACATCCTGATGATCATAATTATACTTTACAATTTGGGGGGATCCCGACCATACCAATGCTGGTTTAGTAGGAAGTGTTATACCAAATTTCTGCCATATAGAAACTTAACCCATATTTTTGGATTATCAAAGGTAAATGTAGAAACTTAACCCACACCTTTAGATTACCAAAGGTAAAAACATTTCAAATACAGCTCCTAAGCGTTTGTTCAAAGCCTCTGACTATTCATTTGATTGTTAATGGTAAGCAGTGAACAGTGCAACTTAATTTGAATAGGTGTTGCCGAAAATGACTAGTAAAAATCTTGTCTCTATAAAAAACAATGGTTTTAGGAAACCATTTAGCTTGACATCCATATTCACAAAGCAGTCAACTACTTGTTTGTTGGTGTAATTAGATCTGAGTGGAGTAAAATGTGCATATTTAGACAATCTATCAATGACTACCATGATTATTATATAACCAAGAGAAGAAGGAAGTCATGTGATGAAGTCCATGACTAAATCTTCCTAGATTTGACTCAGTATAAATAGGGGCTGAAGCAAGAGTATTGGAAGTCTTAGCTTTAGCTTGTTGACATATCAAACAATTGTTTGAGAATACTTCGTTCATGAGACTTTGAAATATGGGAAGTGCGTTAATAAATTGAAAGGGCATGACAAATCATACAAATCATTCATAAAGGCCCTTGAGTTATAAAGATTGTTTTACGTCTATCGTCCACCTTAACCAAGATTTGATGATATAACCTAATCTTAGATCCATCTTAGACAAGAACTTAACTCCAAGCAACTAATGAATTGAGATCATCTACCTTGGGAAACTATCCTTAATTGTTACTGTATTCAAAGCTCGATAATCAGAACCTCCACGTTCCATCTTGGATTAAGATGAAGAGAATGGGCTGGTGCTACGGCATAATACCCTCCTTCAACATATTTTGTACTATCATTTAAATCTGTAACTTTTGACAATGAGAGTAACGGTATGGTTTGACCTGTATTTTTAATTTCTTCATTTAGCCTTGTTCATTTATGTTTATTACAGCAACATTGAAAATGAAACTCTTAGGAGCATTTAGTCCCCACCATCCCAAAGGAATCTCAAACTAAAGGAAGTTAGAAAATTGAAGAACCTATGAATAAGAAGGTAAACACTATTTGAGGAACGTATCTACATGAAACTAAGAATCCATACACTAGCAACGTAGGTCAAACAAAAAGGCATCTAATTTTAATATGAGCTAGATACGTACTGAACTTATATAAGTCCAAAACACAATCTTGTACCAGATACACTGTTATGTACTTTTACACAAAAGGCTGCATCCCTCATCAAATGTATCGTTATCTCTCTGCTCAGTTTGTATGAGCCCCCCCCGTCGTTGATGAGAGTGACCTTGACACACATAAATATATATATATAAAAGCAGCCCCGAAGAGAAGAACAATAAAGCCTTAATTTCGAGGCAGATCATCTTTAATTACCAATGTCAACCCATTGATTCTCTCTTGTTTAGTTTAGATCAGAAAGAGAGTCACAAACGCTGTGAATATGAGTCCAATGACCCTCACTGAAGATTTATGCGCCGCATTTTTGCCTGGTCTAATCGGAGGAAGTGAACACTCCAATCCATTGAAGAAAACCTTAGCTGGGAACGCATCTCTTGTGACATCAAAGTTTTTCACGTGCTTTTTGCTGAAAGAAAGCACAGATTGTTGTTTCCCTGGAACCCTAGGGTCTTTAGCGTGTGTTCCATTGGTCTCTCCAGCCAAGTAATTCAAACCCTTCAGGCCTTCCAAGAAAATGGTTTTGATACCAGGAATTCTTGTCCCGTTGAAGGAATAAACATCCTTAAAATCCTCAAAAGTCTTGGTCATCTGAATCGCAGTGAACCAATCATCAAAGGAGTAATCCTCCCAGTTGAAAAGTGTGATCCTTGCGGTCCATCCATCCTTGTGATCCGAACTCACGTGCCAGTTGATGCTCACGGGGCAGTTATCTGCACAAGGGAGCCTGCTAGGCACGTGCAAGTGCTTGAGTTTGGCCCATGCTTTTGCCTTCAGGGTCCTGTTTACAAACGGCACAAGAAGAGCCTCTGGTGGAAGAAGCAATGGAGAGGCCCTAGAGTTGCACTTCCTTGTGTCATCACAGCCACATGCACACGTGTTGCAAGGGATTGCTGATTCGTTGTAGAATGCTGAGAAGGAGACGCAGCAACGGTTTTGCTGAGGCTTGGGTTGGGTTATGTTGCAAACTATTTGCCAACTTGCAACAGCTGTAGTAACTGCACTTAGTCCACTGGGATCTGGGAAAACCGCAGGGTCAACCCTAACCGGTGCACCACATTTGTAATATGGATTGATGACACCATCGACGTTCCACTTCATAGGGGGTGTGATGGCCGTTCTGTTCTCAGTGTCTGGTGGCATTTTGAACACTTGCATCTGGAACATTGATTTGGCTTTGTTCTTGTCCATTACCGGAGGCAAAACTGTACCGTTCCTGCAGCACCAAGGGAGTTTCCCAACTTTTTCATCTTCTGCTCTTTCTGCTGGAAGGTCAGAGATTATTGGCTTCTTCTGACAGGTTGCAACTTGTGAGAAATCCATGTCACGGTAGAATTTTCCAGCTGTACCATACAAGCACTCAGAAGGGTCTTTTCTGCGAGCGTAAGCTCCTTTAATGGAATATATGAACTCTCCCTTTGGCCATTCCCATGTCAAGTTCCAATGATCAAGACGGCCCAATGGGTGTTTGTTCTCCATTGTCACTTGGACATAGTAGTTGTTCTGGAAAGCTTGAAGCACGTCGTATGCTATGGTTAGATCTCCATAGCCACGAGGAGGGTACTTGGTTTTCTTCACCGGCTTTGCCTTCACTTTCGGGTCCTTTCTGCAACATGCGAACATTCTCGAGGCTGCACCATTCGTTCACACGCATGTCAAAACAATTCATACAAAACAATCTTATTATTCTCCATGCCGTGTAATTAAAGTTACAATACGCAGAAATTGTTTGTTCCTAATCCGCAGAGGATTACGAAAGACTCGCAAACACAATACCATCATCATGCATATATAATGGCCCATAATGTTATGTTGTTTGGCTCATACTATAACTTTGTAATATGATAAATAAATCAACATTTAGGGAAACTTTTTTCTTTCATATATGGAAGATAATTACGTTGGATTGGAGCAAAATATGTATCATAATTTGGAACCATATGATGATTGATTTTGCATGAAATCAACGACTTGGGAGAAGAGGTAAAAGCATGCAAGTGTATATAAATTACCTCCACGAGTAGGTGTAGGGCATTTGAATCCATCATTCTCGAGATGAATGGTTTTGGGCATGGGCGTGGCTCCAGCACCCAAACCAAACTGCGTCCCAACAATATCGATCTTCGCACTCATCTGGTTCAGATCCCCGGCGGTCTGAATGGCGGTCTTCAAGTCCGGCACGGTGGACCCCACGAACGTCGTTCCATTGCCCACCTCCGCAGGAAAGTCTCCGGCGTCGATGAGAATGGCGCCGTCTGCGGACACCAGAATCTCGTTGTGCTGGAACCCCACAAACATCTTCCACCCCTGCACCTCCTCGTCTCCCACGTTCGTCAGCGTGGCTTCCGCCTTGAACGCCCAGGCCTGCTTCGAGGCGTTGCTCACGTGCGGGTACTCCTTCTCCCGCCCCACCAGAGCGTACGAGAGAAAAACTCCGTCGCAGCCCTCGAGTTCGAGCGAAGATGGTGGAGCTGGTGTTTTCTGTGCATGGACATGGGAAAGGCTCAAGAAGAGAAAGAGATGGATTGTTAATAATTTTATCATTGTTTTTTTTGTTGGGTAGGAGGAGGAGGCTATTGAATTAGTACTTTCTTCCATTGTTGAAAGTTCTTTTGTTCGTTTTCTTCTATGTTTCTGGCAAACTCCTCCTACGTTTTTGTCTGTTTTTTTCTTTTTTTTGTTTGTTTCTTTTCTCTGTGTGTAGGTGCTGTACGAGGAAGAATGGTGGTGGTGGCCGCACGGGGACCCGGCGGCGGGGGAGAAGAGGGAAAATAAGAGAGGGTGGGGGAAAGTGAAGGTATATATAATGTAACAAAGATGGGAGAAGGAAGTTATGTTCCGTTAGTTTTCGCGAGGGTTTCGGAGGACAGAGAATGTTTGGAAGCCATAATTGGAATGGGAAGAGCAGCATTCGTTAATTCAGGAACATAAGTCCTCAGAAATTTACTAGATACTAAGAACTTTTGTTGACCAAAACACATTCCAAATAACACGTGGTGTTGTGTTGGTTTACGTACAAATCATTTTGTTCTTTTCATTTTCATGCATGACTCTTCGACAAATTTCCATGCTAACCATTTAACTATATTCGGAGGGAGAATGGAAGAATGCGTGTGTTTAGGGTTGTAAGTAATTTGGTAGTAAACTTTTTTTCTTTTCGAACCAAAATGATCCGTCAAAATATCTTGTTTTGTTGCGTTTTTTTTTTCTTGATATGAGTGCTAATATATTGATAACTCCTAATATTTTGTTAAAGATTTTGTTGTTATAATATTAGTAAAAGAAAATATTAGATAGTTGTTTCTTTGAAAGAGATTGTTAAAATATATTTTTCCTATTAATATTAGATTCGTTAACTATTGGGCAAAAAGGACACGATAGAGTTTTCACTATTTATCATTGACTTCTCAAAATTTAAATCTTAAGCTTCGAAAATAAAATAACCAATATACTCTAATGTACTCTTAAAGTTTGTAAAGTAAGAATATTGAGAAAAAATAGAGAAGGGTGAAATGAAAAGCCGAAGATGCAACACAAGACCTTTTTCTGTCATAGTTTGTATTTTTTTTTTTTTTTTTT